>MDTB01013599.1_pt1 | contig 100054 bp, 115 predicted proteins | sample 811161 | NCBI WGS metagenome assembly MDTB01 (sample SAMN05326650, study PRJNA326480) | marine metagenome | isolation source: seawater | place: Mediterranean Sea | collected 2009
AAAAATGAAAATTTTAAATGGTACTGGAAAATATAAAAAGCTTATAGGTATAACTTGTCCATATGGAATTAATTACAAAAAAAACTATGCTTGGTTTAAAGCAAAGTGCAAAATTTAAAATTAAAAGGATAACTTCATGAAAAAACTAATAATTATTCTTTGTTTTCAGAAATTTTATTAAGTGCTTTTTTTTAGTTATTAGTAATTTTGCATTTTGTATGAGTAAAAGAAGTACTTCTAAAAAAAATTATTGCATAAACACATTTTCTCCAATTAATTCTTTCACTTTTTTATTTGCAGTTGTAATTAATAGTTTACCAGTGCCTTGTTCAAACTCTTGACTAGTTCTAGACCCTTGTCCATAAAAAGTTGATCCATCTTGATACGTAATTCCAGCAGAAAAAAAATGCTGTTTAAGTTGACTATTATCTATTTCTAAACTAACTAATGCATTAAAGTTTCCATAATTACTAAAATTGTCAGTAAATGCACCATCTAAATTTAGAATACTATAATAACTATTATCTGAATATTTATGTTTTTCATTGCTAATAATTTTACCATGTATATCTATTCTGTAATCATTAGGTAATAGTGAAGAGGAGAATAAAAAAAAAGTATAATTATTAGTTTTTTCATTTGATTTAATTTTTAATTTTATTTTTTAGCTTTTAACATTTTTAACAAACTTGTTTATAAAAAAAAGCTGCCTGAAAATAATTTATTGCATATTTACACTTTTTATTAATTAATTTTTTATATTTACCAGTACCATCAATATAAGTAGTATTTCCTACACCAGCTCCTATTTCAGAACTTCTATTTAATATGACCCAAAATCTATCGTTTTCATTATCAAGTGCTTCGCAATTTACTTCTAGACTTTCTTTATCTTTTATATTTTTAACCCATCCTATACAGCTAAAATTTCCAAAATTACCATCATTGTCTTGCCAATAACCCGTGGGATGAACAATTTTGAAAATACTTTTATCTTGATATGTTATACTTTTGGTAAATTTCATATCTCCTGTCCATTCTAATTGATAATTTTTAGAATAGGAATTACTTATATTTAAAAGAATTATAAGTATTATATAATAAATTTTCATACCCTAATATAACTCACTATTGAGATTCCTCAATATAATTAACTAATCTATTAAATTTTATCAACTGATAATTGATAGAATAAGTTAGTAAATTTTTTATTAATATCATAAATATTTAAAAATGATCTTTTATGTTATTATAAAAAAATATGGATTAGTTTTTAGAAGGACATAAATTTTAATTGAGTTTGAAAAAAAATTAGAATATGATACTTGAAAAATTAGTGCACTTCAAATTTTCTAATATGTTTAAACCTATTATATTGAGAGTAATTAAAATATTTTTAAGAATGGCTTTATCAAAAAGGCATTTTAAAAGAATAATGCAAATACTCATAGGAATGCTTGCTTATAGGCAACAAATATTTATTATAATTAAAAAAAATAAAAGTTTAAAACCGTTAAATTTTGACGATTTCAAATTTCTCTTTACATTAATTAGAGCAGTTCCTGATAAATTAAGAGAATATCAATCTTTACCAAGAGAAAGTATAAAAAATATTGAAAGATTATTACAATGTAAAATAATACCTAAATTACATATTAGTAGAAAATTGTTATTAGAAAATAGTAAATTTAAAAATATACTTAAAAAAAACTTCGAATTTTGGAGTTCTTCTAATCAAAATGTAGTAATATCATCTAGATTATATTTTTTATATTACTACATAGTAACAGGGCATAACACAATTGTGCGGCCATTAAATTTAAAGTATAAAAATTTCAATTATTCTATAGTTGGAAATAACTCAAATATTCAATTATCAATTAATAAAAATAATAAACTTTTAACTTTTGGCCAAGATGGATGTGTATGTATACTTTTAATTATTGCTAACAAAGTTTTTTTTGGACATTATTCTAATTATCCAGAATATCAGGAGTTATTAATTAAAAGTGTAAAAAAATGGTTAAATAATAATCAGTCAGAATTAAATAAATTACACGTATATATAATTTCTCATGAATACCAATACTATATAGAAAAACTTATAAAATATGCTAATGTCAAAAAAAATAAAACTATATTCCATGTCATAAATAAAAAACAAAAAATTAAGTTAGATATATTAATAAAATTTGGTAACACATATAAACCTAGCTTTTTGTACCCTACAGATAGTTTTCATTCTATGAATTCTTATAAAGAAATGAATTTATCCCATTATACTAAGTCAGTTATAGCAGTAGAAAATATAAAAAGACTATGATTTTACTGTGTGATAAAATTTTATTGTGAAAGGATATTACTAATTATGCAAAAATATTTTTTATCGGATTTGTGTTGTCCTAAAGCCATGCTAGATAGTAAAATAGTAAATCTTAAATCAGTTGAAAATAATTTAATAAGTACATTCGATAAATATCCGTTACATGATGGAGTACCAGATTTGAGACTAGCAAATGATAGAAGTTATACACCATATGATACTGTTCTAAGAGAAGCTCCTAAAATATCGCATTCTTCAGATAAAAAAGATTATATAAAGGCTATGAAAATTAAAAAAGAACAAATTTATGGAAAAAAAATACTTGTGGCAGGAGTTGCAGGAGGCTTTGATTTAGATGTTGTTTTATCTTTTAAACCTAAAAAAGTTTATGCAATAGATTTTTCTAATACAGTGATTTCACTATCAAAATATTTATTTTATAAAAATAAAAATATACAATTTATTATAGGAGATTTATGCAATCTACCATTTAAGAATAATATTTTTGATTATGTTATTAATAGTGCAGTTATGCAACATACTAGAGCTCCAGAATTAGCACATAGAAATATATGGAGAACTTTAAAAAAAGGAGGCTATTTCAACTATGGTAATGTTAACATAGAAAACATACATAATACTCGAGTAGTTTTAGATAGGTTAAAATATAAATATCATAGAATGGACACCGAAAAAGCAAAAAAAAAACTTAGAACTTTTTCTATACTATATAATTTTTTAATTAAAACCAGGATTTTAAAATTTATCAACAGAAAACATTTTAGATTTCCTTTTTTACTAGAGCTCGCCAAAAATTCTTCTCAAAACAGTAACTTTTTTTATCGTAATGCATTAAACTACTATTTAGTATCATATAGACATTTATTAGATGAAAAAGAATATATGGATATTTTCAAACGAACAGGTTGTGAAGTAAAAAGAACTCCAAAAGGTTTTCTGGGCATTAAGAAATAGTTATTAAACCTATACTTAATTTAATGAAAAATAACATGAAAAATTATTTATAATATTTTATAGTAATAATTGCTATAAAATTTATTATTTCTGGTAATATTAAAGAAATAATCACAATTAAATAATACTATCTATTTATTTAGAAAAGGTAATTGTGTAGAAAAAAATGTACTGTATAGTTTACATAACTATTTATTTGGAAAAATAATTTTATGAATTAGAAGAAGACAAAAGGAAAAGAATTTTATTAATTCTAAAGTGGCATGATAGAAATAGAAATGACACGACCTATAAGCTTAATAATATAAAAGAGTGGTGATAAAATTTTAATGGTCAATTTTCAAGACTTAGTCTCTATTTTTATAAATCAACAATTAGAGTTGAAAATTATATTTTTTTTATTGTCATACTTACTTTTGCCTCTTTTAGGGGTTCCTATGGTAGTTATAACATACTTCTCAGGATTCATTTTAGGATTTAAGTTAGGTTTATTTATTTCATTTATTGGTTACATTATTAATATGATAATAATATATGAATTAGCAAGTTATTTAAAAAATATAAATTTTCTTAATAAAAAAATTACTTTAATTAAAAAGAAATTTTCTTTTATAAAAACAAATTTTTCAGTTCCAACAATAACCTCTATGGCTATGTTGCTTCCTTATTTGCCACTTTTGATATTTTTAGGATTAACTCAAACTAGAAGATTTTTAACTTATTTAGCTGTTTTTATAGGGTCAATTCCTTCTTTATTTATTTCATTACAAGCGGGACACTTAGGCAATCAAATGCTTTTTGGTGCTAATAAAGAAAGAGTTGTATTATCTTTTTTTATTCTTTTTCTAACTTTTAGTTTGCATTATTTTCTTATAAAAAAATTAGGAAGAAAGTGATATGCAAGATATAATGAAAGGAATTATTTATTTTATTCTTCCAACTTATAATGAGTCTAAAAGTATTTTTTACTTATTGGAAGATATAAATTCACTAAAAGTGGATCTGGATAAAAATATTATTTGTTTGGTGATTAATGACGCGAGCTCAGATGATACTGATTTATGGATTAAAAAAAGCAAGAAAGCTTTTAATAATATTAAAATTTTAGAACTAAAGCATAAAATAAATTTAGGTCTAAATAATGCTTTAAACTCAGGTTTAAACTTACTGTCTAAAAGAATACTCGATCAGGATATTGTAATAACTATGGATGGAGACAATACTCATGATCCACAATTAATTTCTAAAATGATAGACAAGCATCAATTAGGAGATGATTTAGTAATTGCTTCAAGGTTTCTTAAAGATTCAAAGGTCACAGGAGTTTCGGGTTTTAGATCTATTCTAAGTCATGGCGCAAGATTGCTTTATAAGTTATTTTGGGGATTTAAAGGTATTAATGAGTACACATGTTTGTATCGCTCTTATAAAGCAAGTTTAATTATTAAATTTATGGAAAAATATAAATATCCTTATCTGAAACAAAAAGGTTTTGCTTGTACTTCAGAGTTTTTATCAAAACTAATTACTTTAGAACCAAAAACTAGTGAAGTTCCAATGATATTAAATTATGATAAAAAAATTACAGGATCAAAAATTAAGTTATTTTTGACTATATTGATGACTTTAAAGATACTTTTATTCAAGCAAAGCAAATGAAAATATTATCAATATTTGGAACAAGACCAGAAGCTATTAAATTAGCTCCAATTATTAAAAAAATGAAACATAATGAAAAAATTACTCTTTTTTCCTGTGTTACTGCTCAACATAGACATATATTAGATCAAGTTCTTCGAACTTTTGATATAAAACCTGAATACGATCTCGATTTAATGACTAAGAATCAAGATTTAAACTATTTAGCACAAGGAATATTAAAGGAAGTAAGTAAAGTTTTAGTAAAAGTGAGTCCTGATTATATTTTGGTTCAAGGAGATACTACAACAGCATTGTTTTCCTCCATTGCAGCATTCCATAATAATATAAAAATAGCACATCTAGAAGCAGGGTTAAGAACTAATGACAAACTTTCTCCATGGCCTGAAGAAACAAATAGAAGATTAATATCTTCTTTAGCTGCTATTAATTTTTGTCCTACCTCTTTTTCACGGGACAACCTTATAAGAGAAAATATAGATAAGAGTAATATTTTAATTACAGGAAATAGTGTTGTAGATGCTCTGTTGATGGTTAAAGAAAAAATTTTAACCAACTCTCTTACAAAAAAAAATTTATCTTTAAAGTATAATTTTCTAAATAATGACAAAATAAAAATTTTAGTTACTTTACATAGAAGAGAAAGTCATGGAAAACATATAAATCAAATCTGCATAGGTCTGTTAGAATTACTAGCAGAGTACAAGTATTTAGAACTTATTGTATCTGTACACCCTAATCCAAATGTAAAAAAAATGATAACAAAAAATTTTGCAAATAAAAGAAATATTTATTTAATAGAATCTCCTGACTATGAAGAATTTGTGTATTTAATGATTAATTCTTATCTGATATTAACAGACTCAGGAGGGGTCCAAGAGGAAGCTCCTTCTCTTAATATACCAGTTTTAATTGCAAGAGATAAAACAGAAAGACCAGAAGGAGTGAAAGCAGGAAGTAGTATTCTTGTTGGAAGAAATAAAGAAAATATCAAATCAATAATAAAAGAATTTTTAAATAATAAAAAGAAATATGAAATACATTCTAATATAACTAATCCATTTGGAGAAGGCACTACCTCTGATAGAGTAATGAAATATTTTTTAGATATATCTAAATAATTTATGTTACTTACAATATATTAATTTATTTGATATGTTAATAATAAGTAAAAAATATAGTTTTAAACTCTTAATTAGGATAGTTTTTAATAGGTTTTGGACTTGCAGCTGTACAAAATATTATTGAAATGTATTCTTTTGGATGTTTTAAAAAATCTAAAAGTATTCTAGAAATTGGCTCTCAAGAACTGCATTGTGCCCCTGGAGATATAAAAGAATTATTTAAACAAGCTAATTTAGATAGTGAGCTAGTTGATGGCTTTGAAAATATAGATAACTTTCCTTCTAAATCACCGGGTCCTTCTGCTAAGTCATTTTATAATGCTATTGGCTTAACTGATTATTACAGTATTGATCTTAATGGGAAGCATAATTCAATACCCCATGATTTAAATGAACCTTTCTTAGATAAATAAAAATTTAATCACTTCGATGTTGTTACAGATTTTGGTTCATGTGAGCAAGTTTTTAATATTGCATAAGCATATAAAACCATGCATAAACTACTTAAGCCAGGAGGATATTTTATAGTTGCTCAAGGTGTTTTAAAATCTAATGGCTATTTTTTTGTTTGATAATTCTTTTTTTTCTGGATTTGCAGCAGCAAATAGTTATAAAGTAATATCTAGTTCTTATTTAGTACAAATTAAGACTAAAACAGATAATGAATCTGAACTACATTTTCATATACCATTAAGTAGAGAATTTTTTGATGTATTAGATTATTCAAAGTTAGATAATGTGGTAATATATGTTGTCTTACAAAAGCAAGAAGATAAAGAATTTAAAATGCCTTACCAGCATTCATTAATGTTTAGAACCTATAATTTTGCTGGATATAACAGAATGTATCATCAAGATCCAATAGGATATTCTTTTTTACCAGACCATAAAATAGAAATTCGTCATGTTGCTTTTAAAAAACTTTTACTAGAAGTTTTAAAACGAATAAAAATAAAATTTTTTGGTAAATAGATTTTTTATTCATATTTTATTTAAGTTCGTTTCTTTGGAATTGGTTTTAGGAAATTTTAAAAAAATTCTATAAATTCTAAAAGTTATGTTTTTTAAACTGTTAATTTATCTAATAGGATTTTATAATAACATGATGCAATATTGTATTTTATTATAAAAAAACTAAGATAATAATAGAAAAATATAATTTTTAGTTTAATAATTGTATTAAAGTATTAAATAAAATGAAAAAAATATTTTCTGAAAGCGAAAAAAGTGAAATTATAGAGATGGCATTATCTGACCATGTAAGCTTTGCACAAATAAACAAAATATATGGTATCAGAGAAAAAGAAGTTAAGATACTTATGAGGAAAAATCTAAGGGAAGGTTCTTACAAAGCTTGGAGAAAAAGAGTAAGAGTTTTTTCTGATAGAAGAAATACTTATAAATAACAAATAAGCTTTATAAAAAAATTAGAATTTTTTTAATAAAATTTTAATAATACTTACTTAATTATTTTTATTTTTTTTTTGAATTTATTAGATAACCATTGACAAAGTATGCCTAAGCTAAACCCTATTATTAATGCTAAGGACAAAATAGTTATGATATGTAAGAGATTAGAAATACTTTTTTACCTTATTATTCAAATCTGGAGCATATAAGATAATGATATATCTCTACGTATTTAAATACTATATTATTATTCATAGCTTTCTTTATCTATATCAGGGTTATTAAGAATAATTTCTTCTTTTTCTAATATTGTAGATATATATGTTTTACATGATTTTTTTATAGTAAGCTGTGTATTTTTACTAGCATTAATATTGCTAATTAGTATAAAAGACGGAATTAACAATAATATTATATTTAATTTTTTTATAATTATTCCCTTAATAGAAATCATATTTGAAAGTAAAATTAAAATTATATATCTACAATAAAAAAATTTAATATTATTAAAACTAAATTTAATTCTAAAAATAGTTTTTTACTTTTATAATTTTTTTCTAAACTCTGCTTTTAAGAAAAAGTTTATATAAATTTTTCATTATACTATAATATTATTATGTATTTAACATACTTAAACAGTGCTACTGTATTAATAGAAACAAAGAGTACGAAAATATTATGTGATCCTTGGTTAACAGGAAGTACATATTATGGTAGTTGGTATTCTTATCCTAAATTAGAAACAGAGATTGATATAACTGACTTCTTCGATGTAAATTATATTTATATTTCTCATATACATCCTGATCATTTACATATAGAGACTCTTAGCAAATTCCCTAAAAACATTCCAATTCTCATTCATGATTATAAACTTAAATTTGTTTATAATACTTTAAAATCTATTGGTTTTATCAATATAATAGAAGTAGGACACAAGAAAGAAATAGAGTTAAGCTATGACTTAAAAATGGAAATACTAGCAGCTGATGATTGTAATCCTGAAAAATGTAGTCTATTCATAGGGTGTAAGGTATTAACCAAAACAAAGAAGTCTTTAAGTATTGACAGTCTTTCAATTTTCAAATCTAGTAACTCTGTTTTAGTAAACATAAATGATTGTCCATATGATATGGCTATAGATGTAGTAAAATATATTAAAGAAAAATATAAGACTATAGATATGCTTTTATTAGGATACGCAGGTGCTGGTCCTTATCCTCAATGTTTTAATGATCTTACGAATAAGGAAAAAATAATAGAAGCCAAATTAAAAAAAGAAAAATTTTATCAACAGGCTATCAATTATATAATAGCTCTTAAACCAAAATCCTATATGCCATTTGCCGGTAAATATACATTAGGGGGAAGATTAATAAATTTAAATAAATGGAGAGGTCAGCCTGAAATGAAAGAGGTTGAGAAAGACTTACCTCAATTAATAAAAAATAAAAATATAAAATCTAATCTGTTAATTACTAAAAGATATTATAAAGTTGATATCAGAGAAAATAATTCAAAGTTAAATTATTTGCATGATGATCTAAATAAAAAGAAGCAATATATCATTAATGTATTGTCAAAAAAAAATTTTTCTTATGACAATGAAAAAAGTTTAGAAAAAAATAAACTACTTTCATTGTTAAAGTTAGCTCAACAAAAAAAACTTAATATGCAAAAAATATATAATTTTTATAGTAACCTCATTGTATATTTGGATGTAGGAAAAGATTTTTATATAAAAATTCCATATAAGAAAGAAGAAGTTTTATTTGTTGATAGTATAAATAGAAATAATCCTTTTGTTAAAATTACTTTAAGTAAAAAGGCTTTAATTTCTGCATTAACTAGAAAAGCGCAGTGGAGTAATTTAGAAGTTGGGTCACACCTGTCTTTTTTTAGAAGTAAAAAAATATATGTAAGAGGAATATATACCTTTCTTAATTTTTTTAGTTCATAATATAATATTTTGTAATGGCTAATTTAACTGATATATATAAAAAAGAATTAAAGTAATAATAAAAAAATAATTTTTTAGCAAATCTTACAAATAAAATATTTAGAATATGAAATTTAAAATAGGTAAAATAACTTTCTCAAGAAAAAATATTGTTGTGATAGCTGAAGCAGGAGTTAATCATTTAGGTGATATTAATATAGCTGAAAAGTTAATAAAAGAAGCTTCTAAAGCAGGAGCTAATATTATAAAATTTCAGACCTATAAAGCAAAAAATTTAACTACCAAAAACGCTCCACGATTTTGGAATTGGGAAGGAGAAGAAAAAAAAAATGGCTCTCAATATGATTCATATTCAAAATTAGATAGCTTTGGGTTAGATGAGTATATAAAAATTAAAAAAATGTGTGACAAATATAATATTGAGTTTATGTCAACACCATTTGATAATGAGTCTGTAGATATGCTTATCAAAGCTGGAATAAAAGGGTTTAAAATTGCTTCATGTGATATTACGAATTTTCCACTGATAGGATACATAGCAAAAAAAAAATTACCAATACTTTTATCTACAGGGGCAAGCAATATAAAAGAAATAGAAAAATCAGTAAAATTAATTGAAAAATTTAATAAAAAATTATGTATTATGCACTGTACACTTTCTTATCCAACTAAAAATAATGATGCTAATCTTTTAGCTCTTCGAACAATTAAAAGAAAATTTTCTAAATATTTAATAGGACTAAGTGATCATACATTGGGAACTTTGATACCGTCAGCTTCAGTGTTATATGGCGTTAATGCAATAGAAAAGCATTTTACTATTGATAAGAGTTTACCAATTAGTGCAGATCATTGGTTGTCACTGAACCCTAATGAAATGAAATCAATGATAAATAATATCAATATTTTAAAAGTAGCTATGGGAAATGGTATTAAAAAATGCCTTAAAAGTGAAAGCCTAGCAAGAAAATATGCCAGAAGAAGCATTGTTTTACTAAATGATAAACTTAAAGGAGAAATAATTACAAATGACTGTGTAGCTATGAAGAGACCAGGAACAGGATTATCAGCGGCTTTTATGAGTAAAGTAATAGGGAAAAGCTTAGTAAAAAACCTTAAGTCAGAAACTATATTGAAACTAAAGCATTTAAAAAAATAAATGAAAGCATCTATAATAATACAAGCTAGAGTTCAATCTTCTAGATTGCATAAAAAATCTTTAGCTACTCTTGGAAGATATAAAGTAATTGAATGGGTATTCAAGAGGCTAAAGCTTTGTAAAAATGCAGAAAATATTATCTTAGCAACTACACAAAAAAGCGAAGACAATATTCTGTGCAAAATAGCTGAAGAGAATGGAATATTATATTTTAGAGGGGATGAAAATAATGTATTGAAAAGATATATTGATGCTGCCAATAATTTTAAATCTAAAATAATTGTTCGGATATGCGCAGATAGACCTTTTGTAGACCCAATATTAATTGATGATCTAATTAGTAGCTTTGTAAAAAGTACAGATGATTTACTATTTAACCATAAATCAGATGATATCAATTTTTGGCCTTATGGGTTTGGTGGTGAAATATTTAAATTAAAAACTTTAAAAAGAATATATACGAGTAGTCTATTAAAAAAATTTAAAGAACATGTCACATTATTTTTATATAATAATTCTGATTATCACGTCAATTCTTTAGTCAATAGATCTAGGATATCTTGTAATGAAAGGTTTGACCTTGATACTATAGAAGACTATAAAAAACTATTTAATTTATCTAAAGATATTCTTTTACATGACGACTATTTAACTATTATAAATAAGTATAAATCTCAGAATTGATCAAGAATAACAATTATGTCAAAATTTAGATATAATATTTTTAATAAATTGTGCCAAATTAGTAACAAATAATTCTTGTATCTTTTATTGAACAAGCAGCATGGAAATCATTCATACCTCCAAATATTATTTTATTTATACAGGACTCTTTAAAAATATTTCTAGCATCAGCACAAGGTTTGCAAATTAATAATTTAGCATTACTATCATTTATTACTTCATTAAACCTTTGAGGAGGCCCTACAGGTATAATATTTTTTGCGACTTCTTTAGATGCTAAGTGAACAGCATCATGAAATAACATAATAGTAACTTGATCTTTTACTTGCAAAGCAGATGCTGCAAAAATAAAAGGTAACATTGCTCTTGTGGGATCTGTAGGCCCCCAGCTAGCGGATATAGCGAAATGCATATTTATCTCCAATTATAAATTTTAACAATAACATTAATATTTTACATGCAATATTTATTTTAATTATATTAATAAAATAATATATAGTTTTTTAATATTAAATTCTGAAAGTATAGGCTGTTTTAATAAGTGCTAACTTTAACAAAACTTTTATTTCTTTTTATTAAAATTATTTACAAAAAAATTATTAATAAAGATAAAATTATAAATAAATACGTACAATTGTTTCTGATATCTTTCTATTTTAATTCAAGATCATTCTTTTTTATTAGTTTTTGGTATCTGATAAAATATTTAAGTCCAAATTTTTCTTAGTATATAAAAAGCTTCTGCTTTCTTTAAACCGACCTCACTCCCTCTTTTTACAGCGAGTGCTTTTAGTGAATTGATTGACCTGGGGTGAGGAGCTCTTTTAATTTCATTAGAATAAGCTCTTAATGCTTCAATTTTTTTTTTCCAAACTTTTTCTATATCTACGTAAAAATTTGGTTTAAAAATAAAAGGTAGTTCATTAGGTGCTTGATCTGTACTCGACGGCGTTTCAAATGCTCTAATTTCAGGGTTTATTCCATGATATGATATTGGTCTAAGAGATACCAGTGTGCTATGAGAAGCTATCTGATGATCTTTATTTATATCATAAGGATGATGTATATAAACAATGTTAGGCTTTAAGTTTTCAACACATTTTTCTATTTTTTTTACTATTTCCAATTGGGGTATTTTATCAAGTTGTTGATCAGGTAAATCAAGTACTTTGTATAAATTAGTTCCTGCAATTTTACTCCAATTTTTAGCATTTATTGTGCGTTTAGGATTTTTATCTTTTTTAGCAATTTTAGCGTCTTCTCCTTCCGATAACACTATAATATAAACTTTATCTCCTATTAACACATGCTTAATTAATGTTCCTCCTACTCCTAGTGCTTCATCATCTGGATGAGCAACTACACATAATATATTTTTTTTTTTTTTCATACACTAATTATCTCGAATAAATATAATTATAGTTTTATCATATTTTTAACATTTTATTATCTTTTCATTATTGTAATGAATTTCTTTTATTTTTAAATTATTACATAACTTCATGAATATAAATCATTTTTTGTATTTAATAAGAAAGTAAGTAAAAATTTAGAAAGTGCACGTGTGTATGTGTAAATTAGAATCTCTCTAATTTTCTTGATATATGATATCATAATGTGAGGATATTTATTTTTTTAACTTAAGTCAAATATAAAGCACTAAATGCAAAATATATATAATTTTATAAAAAATGAAAATTTGAAAAAAAACTTATTTTCTATATTGCACACTTGCATGAAAAGAGCTCTAAGTAATGAAGAAAAAAATACAAAAAGAAAAAAAGATGGAACATTCATTACTAAAGCTGACAAGGAAATACATGAAATAATTAAAAATAGTTTGATAAACTTTTATCCTTCTATACCTGTTATCAGTGAAGAAGGAGAATTCAGAAAAGAAAATTTTCTTGAAGAGCTTTATTGGCTTATTGATCCTATAGATGGAACATCTAGTTATGTAAAAGGATTTAGTAGTTATACTATAAATATTGCTCTTATATACAAAGGCAGTCCAATTTTAGGTATTATAGGAAACCCTCCTACAAACTCTATTTGGTATGGCAATGGAAATACAGGAATAAAAGTTAAAAATCATATTCAATTAAGACTAAAAACCAATAAAACAATAAAAAAAAAAGTAAAAATTATTCTTTCACAGAATTCTGATCTTATTACTAAAAATTTTGTGGATCAAATACAAAATAATTCAGTAGAATATTGTTCTTCTTCCTTAAAGTTTTGTATTTTAGCTGAGGGAAAAGCTGACCTTTATCCGCGTTTAAATAGTATTAGTAAATGGGATATTGCAGCAGGTGATGCTATACTAAGGTCTGCAGGTGGGGTTGTTTTAAATGATAAAGGAAAAGAATATTTATATAACACTAATGAAGTTGAAACAGGAGAGTTTTATGCAATTGCAACAAAACAGGTTTGGTCCCATATAGAGAAAATAAAATCAAATGTTAGATAGCAAATTAAGTCTCAAGAATTAAAAGTGAATAATATTTCTATATTATCAATAAGCACATAATTCTTATTTTTATTAAAAGTAAATTTATTTGAAACAATTTATAAAAATTTTACTTTATGGTTATTGTAACAATTCACTTACTGTGTATGTTTTTTCTTGAGTAATACTTGTATTAGTTATACTATTTTTTTCAGTTTCAATTAAATCTTATGGTAACAGAAAATAAAAATTGGAACGGAATTGAGTCAAGTTATGTTATAAAGATAAAATAGAGATATAATAGACTTTATTAAAAAACTCAATTCTTACAAAGACTTAAGCGGGTGTAGCTTAGTGGTAAAGCTCCAGCCTTCCAAGCTGGCTACGAGGGTTCGATTCCCTTCACCCGCTCCATATTAAAGGAGTGTAGCTCAACTGGTAGAGCACCGGTCTCCAAAACCGGGGGCTGTGGGTTCGAGTCCCTCCACTCCTGCCAACTAAATATTACATTTAAAATGAAAGTTTAATATTAAATTTATATTACTACCAATTGACTAATATAGATTTTTATCATAGTGTCTCTAATTAATATTACGAATAATGTTATGAGAAATTTAAAGCCAGCAAAATTTTTTAAGGAAGTTAAACAAGAAGGTAATAAGATAGTTTGGCCTTCAAGAAAAGAAACGCTTATTACAACTGCAATGGTGTTTGTAATGGTAATAATTTTTTCTATTTTTTTCTTACTAGTAGACAATATAATTTCTTGGGCAATAAAACTAATTTTGGGTTTATGATATGAATGATAAGCTAGAAGAATCCAGATGGTATATAATACATACTCACTCTGGTTTTGAACAAAAAGTAATTATTAATTTAAAAGAAGAAATAAAGAAAAAAAACCTTTCTAATTTATTCAACGATTTTTTGGTACCAACACAGAAAACTCTTGAGATAAAAAAAGGCAAAAAAGTAGAAGGAGAAAAAAAATTCTATCCGGGATATATCATGATTGATATGATAATGAATGATGATACTTGGCATTTAGTCAAGAAAACTTCTAAGGTAAGTGGTTTCTTGGGGGCATCTAACAAGCCAGTTCCTCTCAGAAATGATGAAGCTGAAAGAATTTTGGCACAAATTAAAGAGGGAGTTGAGAGTGTTGTTTCTACAGTATCATTTGAAATTGGAGAAACTGTTAAAGTTTCAGACGGACCATTTGCGTCATTTAATGGGATAGTTGAAGAGGTAGATGCTGATAGGTCTAGATTAAAAGTGGCTGTTTCTATTTTTGGTAGGGCAACCCCAGTAGAACTGGAATATACTCAAGTAGAAAAATCTTGATTAATTTAATTTTACAATATATATATTTATTTCTTTACAATATATAGTTATGGCAAAAAAAATCACAGGTTATGTTAAATTACAAGTACCAGCAGGTCAGGCTAGCCCTTCGCCTCCAATAGGACCAGCTTTGGGACAAGCAGGTTTAAATATAATGGATTTCTGTAAAGCATTTAATTCTAAAACAGAGGCATTGGAAAAAGGAATGCCTTGTCCGGTAGTAATAACAGTTTTTCAAGATAAGAGTTTTGATTTTATAGTAAAAAAACCTCCTGCTAGTTTTTACATAAAAAAAGAAGCAAACTTAAAGAAAGGTTCTGGAACAACTGGTATTTCAGAATCAGTTGGTTCTCTTACAAAGCAACAGTTGTTGAAAATTGCAAATGAAAAGATGCCTGATTTAAATACTACTGATCCAGAAGCAGCAACTAAAATTATAGCAGGAACTGCAAGATCTATGGGAATTGAGGTAAAAGAGTAAACTATGGCAAAAAGAAGTAAAAGGTATGGCTCAATAAAAAAAAACATTGAAGTCACTAAGACTTATAAAATAAAAGATGCTGTCGCAATATTAAAAAAAAGTGAGAAAATTAAGTTTGATGAAACAGTTGATATAGCAATTAACTTGGGTGTTGATCCTAAGCATGCTGATCAAATAGTTAAAGGAGTTGTTAAATTACCTCACGGAACAGGAAAAAAAGTAAAAATAGCCGTATTTGCAAAAGATGCTAAAGAAACTGAAGCTAAAGAAGCAGGAGCTGATTATGTCGGAGCTGAAGACTTAGCAGCTAAGTTTGAAAAAAATGAAATTAGTATTGATAGAGTAGTTGCTACTCCAGATATGATGGCTACTGTAGGTAAACTTGGAAAGGTATTAGGGCCAAAGGGGTTAATGCCTAACCCTAAATTAGGTACAGTTACTAATGATTTAAAAAAAGTCGTTTCTGATATAAAAGAAGGTTTAATTGAGTTTAAAGCTGATAAAACAGGAATTGTTCATGCTGGTGTTGGCAAGATGAGTTTTAGTGAAGAAAAATTAGAAAATAATATAACTAATTTTGTAGACGCTATAATAAAAGCTAAACCCAGTGGAGCTAAGGGTACATATTTAAAAGATATTTATGTATCTCTGACAATGGGCCCCTCTATAAAAATATTAAATAAATAATCTTTTTACTTGACTTTAACATACTAAATCACTACTTTTTTATTCTGTCAGAGACTATAGGTTATTAAATCCTATATAGATGGTATTTTCATTAAATGATATTCCATTCTGGCACTTTGTTGTGATTATGGATAAAGCAAAAAAAAATATAACAGTAGATAACTTAAAGGATTCTTTTGAGAATGCAGAAAGCGTAATACTTACTCATTACTTAGGATTGAATACCTCTGAATTAACAGAACTTAGAAGTAATGTTAAAAAGGCAGGTGCTAGATTCTGTGTAGCAAAAAATAGCTTAGCAAAAATTGCATCAAAAAATACTGCTTATGAAGGGCTAAAAGAATTTTTTTCAGGACCAATTGCAATTATTTTTTCTAAAGACCCTGTTTCTGGGATTAAGGCAGTTAAAAATTACAGTGATGATAACGAAAAATTAAAATTTATAAAAGCTAGTTTAAATGATAAGCTCATAGATAATGACGAATTTGTATCTTTGTCTAAATTACCTTCATTAGAAGAAGTAAGGACAGAAATAGTTGGGTATTTACTTGCTCCACAACAGCAAATTGTACAGATTTTAAATGCGTCTGGATCAGAATTAGTAAGTGTTTTAGATAACTATGCGAAAAAAAATAACTAATTAATATAGAAAGGATTATTATGGCAGATTTAAATAAAATGGTTGATGAACTCTCAAAGCTATCCGTTATGGAGGCTGCTGAGTTATCAAAACTTTTACAAGAAAAATGGGGAGTTTCTGCTGCAGCTCCAGTAGCAGCAGTGGCAGCATCTGGAGATGCCGCAGCTGCCGATAAAGGTGCAGAAAAAGATAGTTTTGATGTTATTTTAACTGAAGTAGGTGATAAGAAAATTAACATTATTAAAGAAGTGAGGGCTGCTACCGGGTTAGGTTTAAAGGAAGCAAAAGATTTAGTTGAAGGTGCTCCCAAACCAATAAAAGAAGGCGTAGCAAAAACAGAGGCTGAAGAATTAAAAAAGAAGTTTGAAGAAGCAGGAGCCAAAATAGATCTAAAGTAATTTAATTTATTACTTCACAATGTATTGTTTGAGGTATATATTAAATACTAATTCATGATCTGTTTTTTATAAATTTATATATTATATTAGTTTTCTATTGGAGAACTATTGCTCAGGAGCACTATGGCTAAAAAATTATCCTTAACAAATAGAAAAAGTTTAAGACATAAATTTGGCGTATTAACTGAAACAGTTGAGATGCCAAACCTCATAGAAATACAAAGAGAATCGTATGAACAATTTTTAACTTCTAAAGCAAAAGAAACTAAAAAAAGTGATATAGGTATAGAAGATGCTTTAAAAAGTATTTTCCCTGTAAAAGATTATGCAGGGCGTATGAGTTTAAAATATATATCATATAAGTTAGAAAGACCAAAATATGATGTTTTAGAATGTAGACAAAGAGGATTAACTTATGCAGCTGCGCTAAAAGTTACATTTAGACTCGATATTGTTAATATAGATCAAGAGACTGGAAGTCAAATAGGACAAGACGCAAGAGAAGAAGAAGTTTATCTAGGAGACATACCTCTGATGACAGACAAAGCTACTTTTGTAATTAATGGGACAGAAAGAGTTATTGTAAGTCAAATGCATAGGTCACCGGGAGTTTTTTTCGATAACAATAACGCTGCAAGAGTTATTCCTTATAGAGGTTCTTGGTTAGATATCGAATTTGATTCTAAAGATTTACTTTTCATTAGAATAGATAGAAGAAAAAAATTATCACTAATTTTTCTGCTTAAATCTATGGGCATGAATAATGAAAAGATCCTAGATTACTTTTATGATACTGCTGAAGTAGAAATTAAGGATAACGAGTTCATAAATTTTCCATATGATTTTAACGAACTAAAAGGAGAGCTAAGTCATGATCTTATAGACGCTGAAAATGGAAAGAAGTTAATAAGTAAAGGAGAAAGGTTTACAAATAGGAATAATAAAGAATTTAGTGAAAAAGGATTAAAAAGAATTTCTGTTCCTTATGAATTTTTATTTGGTAAGTTTTTATCCGAAGATGTATTTAATTCCGATACAGGCGAAGTTTTTGCAGAAGCTGGAGATGAAATAGATCAGAATAAGTTAGAGGCGTTAGCGAAAGCCAATGTAAAAAAGTTTAACGTTATCGTTACTAATGATAAAAAAGGGCCTTATATCAGAAACTCTTTGCAAGTTGAAAGTAATGTATCAAGAGCAGAATCTTTAGCTGCTATTTATAAAATAATGAGACCAGGCGAACCTCCTACAGAAGAAAGTTCAGAGAAATTATTTTTTGATTTATTTTTTTCAAGACTAGAAGGAAAAAATGAAAATTTAAATTTTTATAAAAATCCTAATGAAAATAATAAAATATTGACTGTATCTAATGAGACATTAGAACAAGAAGGAGCATGGATTTTAAAGAAAGATGATAAATGGACACAAGTTATAATAGGGGTGTTAGCTAGGAAAGAAAATATATCTAATCTTTGGGTAAAAACTCAAGATATAGTTAAATTAGAGTCCGAAAAATATGACTTATCTTCTGTGGGAAGAGTTAAACTAAATGCTAGACTAAACTCTGTAATTGAAGAGAATTACGGTGAATTACAAATAAGTGATATTTTAAATGTTATAAATATAGTCATTAACCTTAAAGACGGGATAGGAGAATGTGATGATATTGACCATTTAGGAAATCGAAGAGTAAGGTCTGTTGGTGAATTAGTAGAGAATCAATTTAGAATGGGCCTTGTAAGAATGGAAAGGGCTATTAAAGAAAGAATGGGTTCAATTACAGAAGATAAACAATTTCCTAAAGAATTAGTTAATGCTAAACCATTAACTTCTGTACTAAGAGAGTTTTTTGGTAGTTCTCAATTAAGTCAGTTTATGGATCAAACAAATCCTTTATCTGAAATTACACATAAAAGAAGACTTTCGGCTCTTGGACCTGGTGGATTAACCAGGGAAAGGGCAGGTTTTGAAGTTAGAGATGTCCATCCTACTCATTATGGTAGAATATGTCCAATTGAGACACCTGAAGGTCCAAATATAGGTCTTATAAATAGTTTAGCTACATATGCAAAAATTAATAAGTATGGTTTTATCGAAAGTCCATATAGAAGAGTAAAATCTTCAAAAGTTACTAATAATGTAGAATATTTATCTGCTATAGATGAAGATAAGCATACCATTGCTCAAGCCAATGCGCCTTTGACTAAGGCAAATGAATTTGTAAGAGATTTAGTTTCTTGCAGAAGCGACGGTGAGTTTATTATGTCAACTACTGAAAAAATAGATTATATGGACGTTTCTCCTAGACAATTAGTTTCTGTAGCTGCATCACTAATTCCTTTTTTAGAAAATGATGATGCTAACAGAGCTTTAATGGGATCAAATATGATGAGACAGGCCGTGCCATTAGTTATCACTGAATCACCTATGGTTGGTACTGGAATGGAGGAAGTGGTTGCTAAAGACTCATCTGCAGCAGTAGTTGCAAAAAGAGGAGGCTTTGTGGAACAAGTAGATGCCAGAAGAATAGTTATTAGACACACTGATGAAAAAAAGTATGATGTTACTCTAGGTGTAGATGTTTATAATCTTTTAAAATTTCAAAGATCAAATCAAAATACGGCAATTAATCAAAGACCTTTAGTAAGAGTAGGTGACAGAGTAGAATCAAGTGATGTAATTGCAGATGGACCTGCTACTGATCAAGGCGAGTTAGCTTTAGGAAAAAATGTATTAGTGGCATTTATGCCTTGGAATGGTTACAACTATGAAGACTCTATATTGATTTCTGAAAGAATTGTTAGAGACGACGTGTTTACCTCAATACATATTGAGGAGTTTGAATTAATGGCTAGAGATACTAAGTTAGGTCCAGAGGAGATTACTAGAGATATTCCTAATGTAGGAGAAGAGGCACTTAGAAATTTGGACGAAACTGGTATTGTATATATAGGTGCAGAGGTTAAAGCAAATGATATTTTAGTAGGAAAAGTTACTCCAAAAGGTGAAACTCCAATGACTCCTGAAGAAAAACTTTTAAGAGCAATTTTTGGAGAAAAAGCTTCCGATGTAAGAGATACATCTCTAAAGTTACCGGCTGGCGTTTCTGGTACAGTAGTAGAAGTCAGAGTATTTAATAGAAGAGGTGTTGATAAAGACGAAAGAGCTCTTGCGATTGAAAAAGAAGAAATAGACAGATTAGCAAAGGACAGGGACGACCAAATTAGAATTATAGAAGAAAATATAAACCAAAGATTAAAAAGTTTGTTAGTTGGAAAACATGCTAGCAAGTCACAAAAAGGTTTAAAGGATGGGCAAACTATTACTGAAAAATTTATGGATAGTTTGAGTAACAAAGATCTGTGGAAATTATCAACTAAAAATCAACAAACCATGACAAGTATAGAAGAATTGAAATCTGAATATGACTCAGAGATAGAAGAGATTACTTTAAGATTTAAAGAAAAAGTTGATAAGGTTCAATCTGGTGACGATTTATTACCAGGAGTACTTAAAATGGTAAAGGTGTTTGTGGCGGTAAAAAGAAAACTTCAACCAGGCGACAAAATGGCTGGTAGACATGGTAACAAAGGAGTTATATCTAAAATTGCTCCTATTGAAGATATGCCTCATACAGAAGAAGGAATGCCTGTTGATATAGTATTAAATCCTTTAGGTGTCCCTTCTAGGATGAATGTAGGTCAAATTTTAGAGACACATTTAGGCTGGGCTTCTGCAGGACTGGGAAGAAAAATTAAAAATATTATTAATAAAGCTAATGTAGATGTAAAGTCCAAAGCAAATGACTGTAGGAAGACTTTAAAAAAAGTTTTTAAGCCTAAATACTATGAAGATAGAATTAATGTCTTAGATGATGGTGAGGTTATTGAACTTATGAAGAAAGTCAAATCAGGGTTAAACATGGCTACTCCAGTATTTGATGGTGCTAAAAATGATGATATAGTAGAATTACTTAAGCAATCTGGTTTAGATGATTCAGGGCAAGTTAATTTAATTGACGGAAGAACAGGTGTAATGTTCAACAGAAAGGTAACTGTAGGATATATTTATATGTTAAAGTTACATCACCTTGTTGATGATAAAATACATTCACGTTCAATCGGTCCATATAGTTTGGTTACACAACAACCCTTAGGAGGAAAGGCACAATTTGGAGGTCAAAGGTTTGGTGAAATGGAAGTTTGGGCGCTCCAAGCTTATGGAGCATCTTACACATTACAGGAAATGCTCACGGTCAAATCTGATGATGTAGCTGGCCGAAGCAAAGTTTATGAGTCTATAGTTAGAGGAGAAACTAATTTTGAAGCAGGTGTTCCAGAATCTTTTAATGTTTTAGTTAAAGAAATGCAATCTTTGTGTCTGGATGTTGCACTGTCATCAGATAATAATTTAGCAGAAAAAAATAAAAATGAAGCTCAGGAGAACTAATGAATAAAGCACTTAAACAATTTGAATTATCAACTAATAATGATTTCGATCTAATTAAAATTTCAATTGCAAGTCCTGAAAAAATTAGGTCATGGTCTTTTGGTGAAGTTAAAAAACCTGAAACAATAAACTATAGAACTTTTAAGCCAGAAAGAGATGGTTTGTTTTGTTCTAGAATTTTTGGCCCAGTAAAAGATTATGAATGTTTATGTGGAAAATATAAGAGAATGAAGCATAGAGGAATAGTATGCGAAAAATGCGGAGTTGAGGTTATACAATCAAAGGTTAGAAGAGATAGAATGGGGCATATTGAACTTGCTGCTCCAGTAGCTCATATATGGTTTCTTAAATCATTACCATCCAGGATTAGCTTGCTATTAGATATGTCCATGAAAGATGTAGAAAGAGTATTATATTTTGAAAACCATATAGTAATGGAGCCAGGACTTACAAATTTAAAGTTGAAACAAATATTATCTGATGAAGAATATAATAAAGCTTTAGATGAAAATTCAGCTGATTCATTTTCAGCAGGTATTGGTGCTGCTGCAATAAGAAAAATTTTCGAGTCAATGGATTTAAAAGAAGAAAAAGAAAAAATTAAAATAGAATTAACTGAAACTAAATCTGATATAAAAAAGAAAAAATTGGTTAGAAGGCTTAAGTTAGTTGAACAGTTTTTAACTTCAGGTAATAAACCAGAATGGATGATATTAACTTCTCTACCTGTAATACCGCCAGATTTAAGACCGCTTGTTCCACTTGATGGAGGAAGGTTTGCTACCTCAGACTTAAATGATCTTTATCGAAGAGTAATAAATAGAAATAATAGATTGAGAAGATTAATTGAACTTAAAGCTCCTGATATAATTGTTAGAAATGAAATGAGGATGCTCCAAGAATCAGTTGATGCTTTATTTGATAATACCAGAAGAGCCAGACCCATTAGCGGGTCTAATAAGAGGCCTCTAAAGTCTTTAGCAGATATGTTAAAGGGCAAACAAGGTAGATTTAGACAAAATTTATTAGGTAAAAGATGTGATTATTCAGGAAGGTCAGTTATTGTAGTAGGACCTGAATTAAAATTACACCAATGTGGTATACCAAAGAAAATGGCGTTAGAATTATTTAAACCTTTTATTTATTCTAAACTAGAAATAAGAGGACTAGCTACAACAATCAAATCAGCAAAAAAAATGGTAGAAAAGGAAAGACCAGAAGTATGGGACATATTGGATGAAGTTATTCGAGAACATCCAATTTTACTTAACAGAGCCCCTACTTTGCACAGATTGGGAATACAAGCATTTGAACCGGTATTAATTGAGGGTAAAGCCATTAGATTACATCCTCTTGTATGTACGGCTTTCAATGCTGATTTTGATGGAGATCAAATGGCTGTGCATGTTCCTCTTTCAATAGAGGCCCAACTAGAAGCAAGGGTTTTAATGATGTCAACTAATAATATTTTAAGTCCAGCTAATGGAAAACCAATAATAGTTCCTACTCAAGATATAGTTTTAGGTTTATATTTTCTTAGTTTAGACAGCCAAGGCGAACATGGAGAAGGAATGGCTTTTAGTGATATTGCAGAAGTGAAACACGCACTTGAATCTAAGGCTGTTAGCATACATGCTAAAATTAAAGCACGAATTAAAATAGTTGATAGTAAAGGAAATGAGAACTATAAAATAGTGGACACAACACCTGGAAGACTTCTAATTTCTGAAGTTCTTCCAAGAAATAAGGATGTTCCTTTCTCTTTAATTAATAAAGTATTAAGTAAAAAAGAATTAGCAGGTTTAATTGATGTAGCTTATAGGTTTTGTGGTCAAAAAGATACCGTGATATTTGCTGATAGACTTATGGAGCTTGGATTCAAACATGCTTGTATGGCAGGAATATCATTTGGAAAGGATGATATGATAGTGCCTGAAGCTAAAGTTGGTTTAGTAGATCAAACTAGAGATTTAATAAAACAATATGAAAAGCAATATTCCGATGGACTAATTACGCAAGGAGAAAAATATAATAAGGTAATTGACTCCTGGTCTAAGTGTACTGACAGTGTAGCTGAGAAAATGATGTCAGAGATGTCTGTTGGAAAAGGGACTAGTATGAATTCAGTTTTTATGATGTCAGACTCTGGGGCTCGTGGATCTGCTGCTCAGATGAAGCAATTAGCTGGTATGAGAGGTTTAATGGCAAAGCCTTCTGGAGAAATTATAGAGACGCCAATAATATCAAATTTTAAAGAAGGATTAAGTGTATTAGAATATTTCAATTCCACTCATGGTGCTAGAAAAGGTCTCGCTGATACTGCACTTAAAACAGCCAACTCAGGATACTTGACTAGAAGATTAGTTGATGTTGCTCAAGATCTTATTATTACTAAGGAAGACTGTGGTACAGAGAGAGGAATAATAAAAAAGGCCATAATAGATGCTGGAGAAATAATTGAATCATTAGATGAAAGAATAATAGGAAGATATTGTGCGGCTGATTTAGTGAGTCCTACTGACAATAATGTAATTGCTAAAAAAGGTGATTTTATTGATGAAGACTTAGTTATGAAAATTATGGAGGCTGAAATTGATACAGTAAAAGTTAGAAGTCCTTTAACTTGTGACATGTCTACTGGTATTTGTTCTATTTGTTATGGAAGAGATTTGGCTAGAGGTACTAAAGTAAACATGGGAGAAGCTGTAGGTGTCGTGGCTGCTCAATCTATAGGAGAGCCAGGCACTCAATTAACTATGAGAACTTTTCATATTGGAGGTGCTGCTCAAGCTGGATCAGAGCAATCTCGTTTGGAGTCTACTATAGATGGAACAGTATATGTGGATGGAGGGAATGTTATTTTTGACAAAAAAGGTAACGGTATAGCTTTAGATAGAGATTGTAAATTAGTAATTAAAGATGATAATGACAGAGAAAGATTTAGAGAGAGAGTCCCGTATGGTGCTAATATTCTAGTAAAAGAAAAAGCTAAAGTTAAAAGAGGACAAAAGTTGGCTGAATGGGACCCATATACCAGACCAATCATTACTGAAAAACAAGGATACGTAAAATTTATAGATGTAAACAAAGATACCTTAGAAGAAATTACTTCTACGGATACTGGTATGACTAGTCAAATTATAAAGGAATGGAAAAGTTTGTCTGCGTCTAAAGGTATAAATTTAAGACCTAGAATTGAGATTACTGGAGAGAACGGAAAAGTATTAAAGTTATCTAATGGAACTACTGCAGTGTATGAACTTCCAGTGGATGCTGTTTTATCTGTATCTTACTTATCGGGTGGCACTAAAAAAAATAAAGTTAATGCAGGGGACTTGCTTGCTAGAATTCCTCTTGACTCTCAAAAGTCTAAAGATATTACTGGAGGATTACCTAGAGTTGCTGAATTATTTGAAGCTAGGAAGCCTAAGGATTATTCATTTATATCTGATATCAGAGGAAGAATTGAATTTGGAGATGATGTTAGAGCTAATAGAAAATTAGTTGTTGTTGATTTAGATGATCAGGAAAAAACTGTCGAATACTTGATTCCTAAGGGAAAGCATATAATGGTCCAAGAAGGAGATATAGTGAATAAAGGAGATTTGCTAATGGATGGTAATCCTGTGCCTCATGATATATTAAGAGTTTTAGGAGTAGAAGAGTTGGCTAACTATTTAGTTAATGAAATTCAAGATGTTTACAGACTTCAAGGTGTAAAAATAAATGATAAACACATAGAAGTTATTTCTAGACAGATGATGCAAAAAGTGGAAATAACTGATTCTGGTGATACAGACTTAATAGAGGGAGAAATGGTTGATAGAGAAGAAGTTGAGCAAGCTAATGAAAATGCTAAAATAAATAAGAAAAAGGAAGCAGCTTTTATTCCAATATTGAATGGCATTACTAAGGCTAGTTTACAAACTAGATCATTTATATCTGCAGCGTCATTTCAAGAAACTACCAGAGTTTTAACTGAAGCAGCTACAGCAGGTAAAAAAGATGACTTAGTTGGTCTAAAAGAAAATGTAATAGTGGGAAGGCTTATTCCTGCAGGTACTGGCAGAACTATGTCGAAGTTTAAAAAAATTGCAGCACTAAATGAAAAGAGAATAAAAGAAGAGCAAGCCAAACAAATAGAAGGGGCTTAGAAGTAGGCTTTTTTCAAATGTTGTATATTTACAACATATAATTAAACTTTTTTTTTTTTCTACTTGACCGTTTCGTTAACTATCAATAATATGCCTCTTTCTGGTAATTTATAAAGTAAAAAAGGAATTTGTAATGCCAACAGTAAATCAGCTTGTGCGTAAAGGAAGAAAAGTACAAATTAAAAGGAATAAAGTTCCTGCTTTAGAGGCCTGTCCACAAAAAAGAGGGGTATGTACAAGGGTTTATACCACAACACCTAAGAAGCCAAATTCAGCTCTAAGGAAAGTAGCAAGAGTAAGGTTAACTAATGGTTTTGAAGTTACTAGTTATATACCGGGAGAAGGTCATAATCTGCAAGAGCATTCAGTTGTTATGATAAGAGGAGGAAGAGTAAAAGATTTGCCTGGTGTCAGATATCATGTAGTAAGAGGTACTTTAGACACGCAAGGAGTTGGAAATAGAAAGCAGAGAAGATCAAAATATGGCGCAAAAAGGCCAAAGTAGGAGAATAAATTGTCAAGAAGAAGAAAATCAACACTTAGAGAGATTATACCAGATCCAATTTTTGGAGATAAAGTTCTAGCAAAATTTATCAGATCATTAATGGTTGATGGAAAAAAAGATGTTGCAGAAAAGCTTGTCTATTCTTCTTTTGAAGCTATAAATAAGAAAGAAAAAGAAAAAAAACCTTTAGATGTGTTTAAAGGAGCTATAGAAAATGTTCAGCCACAAATAGAAACTCGCTCACGTAGAGTGGGTGGAGCTACTTACCAAGTACCAGTTGAAGTGTCTGGTAGAAGAAAACAAGCTTTAGCAATTAGATGGATTATTGATGCTGCTAGAAAAAGAAATGAAAAATCAATGGTAGATAGATTAGCAAATGAATTTTTAGATGCTAATAATAAAAGAGGATCTGCCATTAAAAAAACTGATGATACAAGAAAAATGGCGGAAGCAAACAGAGCATTTGCTCATTATAGATGGTAATTGAAACGGAATTTATATGACAAGACAAACAAAATTAGATATGTACAGAAATATAGGTATTATGGCTCACATAGATGCTGGAAAGACTACTACAACAGAAAGAATACTATATTATACAGGAGTATCTCATAAAATAGGAGAAGTTCATGATGGAGCTGCGACTATGGATTGGATGGAGCAAGAGCAGGAAAGAGGTATTACTATCACATCAGCAGCGACTACCTGTTTTTGGAACAATCACAGAATTAATATAATAGATACTCCTGGACACGTTGATTTTACAATAGAAGTAGAGAGATCATTAAGAGTTTTAGATGGTGCTGTAGCAGTATTTGATAGTGTTGCAGGTGTTGAACCTCAGTCTGAAACTGTTTGGAGGCAAGCCAATAAATATGGTGTCCCAAGAATGTGTTTTATTAATAAAATGGATAGAGTAGGAGCTGACTTTTATAGATGTTTAAGAATGATAGAAGATAGATTAGGAGCTAATCCAATAGTTTTACAACTTCCCATCGGTGCAGAAGCTGAATTTCTTGGTGTTATAGATCTTTTAAATATGAAAGAAATAATTTGGAAAGAAGATACATTAGGTGCAGAATTCAAAATTACAGATATATCAGAAGATAACAAAAATAAAGCTGAAGAATATAGAAAAAAACTTGTTGAATTAGCAGTTGAACAAGATGATGAAATAATGGAACAATATTTAGATGGAACCGAGCCTTCTATAGAAGGTTTAAAAAAATGTATTAGAAAAGGGACTACTAATGCAACTTTTGTACCTGTTTTATGTGGATCTGCTTTTAAAAATAAGGGAGTACAACCTATGTTGGATGCTGTTGTAGATTATTTGCCTTCACCATTGGATCTACCTCCAGTCAAGGGAGTAAAGGTTAATGAAGAGGGGGAACTACATAGAGAAAGTTCTGATGATCAGCCTTTTTCAGCATTGGCATTCAAGATAATGACAGATCCATTTGTTGGAACACTCGCATTTGCAAGAGTTTATTCTGGAATTGTAGATAGTGGCTCTACAGTAGAAAATACAGTTAAAGGAAAGAAAGAAAGAATTGGAAGAATGCTGCAAATGCATGCAAATAGTCGAGAAGATATAAAGCAAGCAAGAGCAGGAGATATTATTGCGATATGTGGAATGAAATCTGTAACAACTGGTGACACACTTAGTGATGTAAATAATCCAATTATATTAGAGAGAATGGAATTTCCGGACCCGGTTATTGAAGTAGCAGTAGAACCTAAAACTAAAGCAGACCAGGAAAAAATGTCCGAAGCGCTTGGAAGGTTAGCGGCAGAGGATCCATCTTTTGGAGTATCTTCTGATATTGAAAGTGGACAAACTATAATAAAAGGAATGGGTGAACTTCATTTAGATATTATTGTAGATAGAATGAAAAGAGAATTTAAGGTTGAAGCAGATGTAGGGGCACCACAAGTTGCCTACAGAGAAACTATCACATCTGAAGCAGACGTAGACTACACACATAAAAAACAATCTGGAGGGGCTGGTCAGTTTGCACGAGTAAAGATGATTGTGAAAAAAGGTGAGCCTGGTTGTGGACTAGATTTTGTGAATAAAGTTGTTGGAGGAAACATACCAAAAGAATATATACCGGGTGTTCAGAAAGGTATAGAAAGTGCTATGCATAATGGTGTTGTTGCGGGTTACCCAGTTATTGATATAAGTGTTACATTATACGATGGAGCTTATCATGATGTTGACTCAAGTGTAATGGCCTTTGAAATAGCCGGTCGATCTGCGTTTAAAGATGCTTTATCTAAATCGCAACCAAAATTACTTGAACCTATGATGAAAGTTGAAGTTGTTACGCCGGAGGATTTTGTAGGGGATGTAATTGGTGATCTTAATAGTAGAAGAGGACAGGTTCAGGGAATGGATCCTCAAGGAAATGCTACCTTAATACGTGCAAATGTTCCTCTTGCAACTATGTTTGGCTATGTAAATAATTTGAGATCTATGACTCAAGGAAGAGCAGTTTATACGATGCAGTTTGATAAATATGCATTAGTACCTGCAATGGTAGAAGAAGAACTTAAGTCAAAATTGGCAAGTTAGTAATTGATTAAATATTGATAATGGAGATAAAAAATGGCAAAAGAAAAATTTGAAAGAACTAAACCGCATGTAAATATAGGTACCATAGGTCATGTTGATCATGGAAAAACTACATTGACAGCAGCTATTACTAAGGTATTAGCAGAGACAGGAGGAGCAACAAGCATAGCTTATGATGAAATTGATAAAGCTCCGGAAGAAAAAGAAAGAGGAATAACAATTAATACAGCACATGTTGAATATGAAACGAGTGGTAGACATTATGCTCACGTTGATTGTCCCGGTCATGCTGATTATGTCAAAAATATGATTACGGGAGCGGCACAGATGGACGGAGGAGTATTGGTAGTTTCAGCAGCTGATGGTCCAATGCCACAAACTAGGGAACATATATTATTAGCAAGACAAGTTGGTGTTCCAGCGTTAGTAGTGTTTTTAAATAAAGTAGATCAAGTTGATGATCCAGAACTTTTAGAACTTGTTGAAATGGAAGTTAGAGAACTTTTATCTAAGTATGAATTTCCAGGTGATGATATTCCAATTATTAAAGGTTCGGCTTTAAAGGCTTTAGAAGGAGATACTTCAGATATTGGAGCTCCTGCAATTTTAAAGTTGATGGAAGAGGTAGATAAATATGTGCCTCAGCCAGAAAGACCTGTTGATCAACCTTTTTTGATGCCAATAGAGGATGTTTTTTCTATTTCAGGTAGAGGTACAGTGGTTACAGGTAGAGTGGAGTCAGGTGTAATTAATGTTAACGAAGAAATTGAAATTATTGGTATTAAAGATACTACTAAAACTGTTTGTACGGGCGTAGAAATGTTTAGAAAGCTTCTTGATAGAGGAGAAGCTGGAGACAACATAGGGGCTTTGTTAAGAGGTATTAATAGAGAAGATGTGGAACGAGGACAGGTTCTAGCTGCTCCTGGTTCTATTAAACCTCATACCAAGTTTAAAGCAGAAACTTATGTTTTAACTAAAGAAGAAGGAGGTAGGCATACTCCATTTTTTGGAAATTATAGACCCCAGTTTTATTTCAGAACTACTGATGTTACAGGTACTGTAGAATTGCCTAGTGGTACTGAAATGGTAATGCCAGGTGATAATATAGGTTTAACCGTTAATTTAATTTCTCCAATTGCTATGACTAAAGGTTTAAAGTTTGCTATAAGAGAAGGCGGAAAAACTGTTGGTGCTGGCGTAGTATCAGAGATTATTGAATAAACTATAAAAGGAATAAAATGGCTGAGCATCAGAATATAAGAATTAGACTAAAAGCTTTTGATCATAGAATATTAGATAATTCTGCTCATGAAATAGTAAATACAGCAAAGAGAACGGGAGCTGATGTAAGAGGCCCTATACCTTTACCTACCAGAATTGAAAGGTTTACAGTAAATAGATCTCCTCATGTAGATAAAAAATCTAGAGAACAATTTGAAATTAGAACTTTCAAAAGGTTGTTAGATATAGTTAGTCCTACACCGCAAACAGTAGATGCATTAATGAAGCTTGATTTAGCTGCTGGTGTAGATGTTGAGATTAAATTATGAGAACTGGAGTATTAGCAAAAAAAGTTGGAATGACTAGAGTTTTTAATCAAAATAGAGTTCATAACAGTGTTACTGTTCTACACTTACCTTCAAGCATAGTTTTAGGTCATAGAAAGGTTGAAAAAGATGGGTATAATGCTTTAGTACTAGGCTTTGAAAAAGTAAAAACTAAAAACATAAATAAACCGCAAAAAGAATTTTTCTCAAAAATTAAACAAGAACCTACGAGAAAAATTAAAGAGTTCCGAGTTTCTGAAGAAAATTTCGTTAATCAAGGTAGTATGATATTAGCTTCTCATTTTGTAGTAGGTCAATATGTTGATGTAAAATCTAAGTCCATAGGAAAGGGATTTGCTGGAGCAATGAAGAGACATAACTTTGCAGGGTTAAGAGCAAGTCACGGAGTATCTATTTCTCATAGAAGTCATGGTTCTACAGGAAATAGTCAGGACCCTGGTAGAGTTTGGAAGGGAAAAAAAATGGCAGGTCAACTGGGAAATAAAAATATTACAGTTCAAAGTTTAGAAGTTGTTTCAATAGATGAAGAAAGAGGTTTAATATTAGTAAAAGGTGGTGTTCCTGGATCTATAGGTACATGGATAGAGATAAGAGATGCTAAGAAAAAAAGCTTACCAGCTAATGTTCCTTACCCTACTTTCTTTAAAAAAGATAGTGAATTAAAGGAAGATGAAATTGTTAATGAAGGTGAAGAAAAAAATATTAAAGATGGTGTGGAACAAGAAAAAAATATTACAAATGATGAAGAAAAAAATAAAAAAGATATAAAGAATTAAAATGGTAAAATCATTAAAATTAAAAGTATACGATTTAGATAACAAAGAAAAAGAGGATATTAGCGTACCCAGTTCTATTTTTTCTGCTGACATAAAAGAAGAAATAGTGGCAAAGGTTGTTAATTGGCAATTATCAAAAAAAAGACAAGGTAGTCACAAAGTAAAAGAAAGAAATGAAATAGTAGGGTCGAATGCAAAAATATATAGACAAAAAGGGACGGGTCGCGCTAGACATGGATCAAAAAAAGTTGTCCAATTTAAAGGAGGTGGAGTGGTCCACGGACCAAGAGTAAGGTCTCATGAAAAAAGTATTCCATCAAAAATTAAAAAACAAGCTATAAGAATACTTCTGTCATCTAAGTTAAAGGAAGGAAAATTTAAAATTATAGATAAATTAGAACTAAAAAGCATTAAAACTAAGCTTATGTCACAAAAACTAACTAAATTAGGTTTTACGTCTGCCACTTTTATAGAAGAAGAAAATATTAATAAAAACTTTATGTTGTCGTTAAGAAATATTAGTAATATTGATGTCCTACCGCTCAAAGGATTAAATGCTGTACAAATTTTAAAAAGAGAAAATCTAATAGTTTCTCTATCTGCCATAAAAAAAGTTATGGAGCGTTATACAAATGACTAATGTATACAACACTTTAATTTCTCCGGTAATAACAGAGAAGGCAACAAAAATTTCAGAAAACAATCAGTACGTATTTAAAGTTTCTTTAAATAGTAATAAAAAGGCTATTAAAGAAGCTGTTGAAAAGTTGTTTAAAGTTAAAGTAAAGAGCATTAATACTACAAAGGTCAAAGGAAAAACAAAAACTTTCAAGGGTACTAAGGGTAAAAGAGCTGATTATAAAAAAGCTATTGTATCTCTAAAAGACGGAGAAAATTTAGATTATAGCGGAGGCGTAAATTAATGGCTTTAAAAAATTATAATCCCACTTCTCCATCAAGACGAGCATTAGTTTTAGTTGATAAATCAGATATTTATAAGGGTAAGCCTGTTAAAAAACTAACAAGAGGACTTTCTAAAACGGGAGGAAGAAATAATAGGGGAAGAATTACCGTTTGGTGGAAGGGAGGAGGTCACAAAAGAAGTTATAGAATTATAGACTTTAAAAGGAAAAAAGATAATATTAATGCAGAGGTAATTAGAATAGAATACGATCCAAATAGATCTTGTCACATTGCATTGCTCAAATATGAAGATGGATCATTTAGTTATATATTAGCTCCTCAAAAAATTAAAATTCAAAGCTCTATAGCATCTGGAGAAAACGTTGATATAAAAATAGGTAATTGTCTGCCCTTAAAAAATATACCAACAGGAACCTTAGTACATAATGTTGAAATGAAACCATTGAAAGGTGGACAGATAGCAAGGTCAGCGGGAGCATCAGTTCAATTAGTTGGAAAAGATAAAGATCATGCGATGTTAAAATTAACATCGGGTGAACAAAGGCTTGTTCCACTAAACTGCAGAGCTACTATAGGAGTTGTTTCAAATCCTGATCATCAAAATTGTAATTCTGGTAAAGCAGGTAGAAGTAGATGGCTTGGAAAAAGGCCGCACGTGAGAGGGGTAGTTATGAATCCTGTCGATCATCCACATGGTGGGGGAGAAGGAAGAACATCTGGAGGAAGAAACCCTGTTACACCTTGGGGTGTGCCAACAAAAGGAAAGAGAACTAGAAATAATAAAAGAACGGATAAGCTTATTTTAAAAAGAAGGAATAGTAGGTAATTATGGCTAGATCTATTTGGAAAGGCCCTTTTGTTGATGGTCATTTAATTAAAAAAGTTCAAACACATTTGAAAGAAAGTAATAGCAGACCTATAAAGACTTGGTCTAGAAGGTCTACTATTCTTCCACAATTTGTAGGTATAACATTTAATGTATATAATGGAAAAAAATTTATTCCTGTTTTAGTGTCAGAGGAAATGGTTGGCCAAAAGCTAGGAGAATATGCTCCTACTAGGACTTATTATGGACACACCGCAGATAAAAGGACTAAAAAATGACAAATAAGATAAATAGTAAAGAAAAAGACGATAAGAAAGCATTTGCAAGAGCTAAAAATATTAGAACTAGTGGTCAAAAGCTTAATTTAGTTGCTAGATCTATTAGAGGTCATAATATAAAGTATGCTATCGATCAATTAGCTTTTTCAAAAAAAAGAATTGCTAAAGAGGTTTTAAAGGTTTTAAATTCAGCTATCGCAAATGCTGAAAATAATTTTGGTTTAGATATAGATAGATTAATAGTAGATGAGGCATATGTTGGAAAGTCTATAGTAATGAAACGTATGAGAGCTAGAGCAAGAGGAAGAGCAGCAAGAATACTAAAACCTTTTAGTAAATTAACTATAGTTTTGAAAGAAATAAAGGAAGGTAAGTAAATGGGTCAAAAGGTTAATCCAATAGTGATGAGGTTAAGTGTTAACAAAGATTGGTCATCTAAATGGTATGCGAAGGGAGAAGAGTATTCCAGACTTTTACATGAAGACTTAAAAATAAGAAATTATATTTGTAAAGCACTTAAGACCGCTGCAGTTAGCAAAGTTATAGTTGAGAGGCCAGCAAAAAAGGCAATAGTTACAATACACACAGCTAGACCTGGGGTAGTTATTGGCAAAAAAGGAACAGATATTGAAAAAATAAAAGCTAAAATTTCAGGTATTACTACAGGTGAAGTACAACTTAATATAGTAGAAGTAAGAAAACCAGAAATAGATGCTCAATTAATTGCTGACAATATTTCCGAACAATTAGAAAGAAGAGCTTCTTTTAGAAGAACTATGAAAAGGGCTATACAATCTGCTCTTAGACTTGGAGCACAGGGTATAAAAATAGTTTCAGGTGGTAGATTAGGAGGGGCTGAGATAGCTAGAATAGAATGGTATAGAGAAGGAAGAGTTCCATTACATTCTTTAAGAGCTGACATAGGTTATGGGGTATCTACTTCTCACACTGCATACGGTACCATAGGAATTAAAGTTTGGGTTTATAAAGGTGACGCATCAAATGAAGAAGAAAAAAAAATAGGGCAGCAAAAAAAAAGTAAAACTGATAATAATTAGGGAATAGAATGTTACTACCAAAAAGAACTAAATATAGAAAAGCACATAAAGGAAGAATTCATGGTAACGCTAAAGGTGGAACTATGTTAAATTTTGGAGCATATGGGCTTAAAGCCTTACAACCAGAAAGAATAACAGCAAGACAAATTGAAGCTGCAAGGAGAGCTATTACTAGACATATAAAAAGACAAGGAAGAGTATGGATTAGAATTTTTCCTGATGTTCCAGTATCACAGAAACCGACAGAAGTTAGAATGGGAAAAGGGAAAGGCACACCCGAATATTGGGCTTGTAGAGTTAAACCTGGAAGAATTTTATTTGAGTTAGATGGAGTTGAAGAAGGTTTAGCAAAGAGAGCATTTGAATTAGGTGCTGCAAAGCTTCCAATACAAACCAAATTTGTTACAAGGGGAATTAAGCTATAATGGCAAAACTAGATATAAAAAATAAGACTTATGATGAACTAGTTGTTATGTTGCAAAATTATAATAAAGAGAGAATGAATCTAAGGTTTCAAAAATCAATGGGTCAATTAGAAAAGCCCTCCAGGGTTAAAATTGTAAGAAGAGATATTGCTAGGATTAAAACCTTACTTAACATAAAAAAGGATAAAGTGGATGCCTAAAAGAATTTTAAATGGCGTAGTATGTAGCTCAAGTAGTAAGAATACAGTAGTTGTAAAGGTTGAACGAACTTTTAAACATCCTATGTATAAAAAGTTTATAAAAAGATCAAAAAAATATCATGCCCATGATGATACTGATAAATTAACAGTTGGAGATAAGGTCTATATTCAGGAAACAAAGCCAATATCTAAGCTTAAAACCTGGAAAGTCATAAATAACGAGAAAAAAAATGATACATAATGAAACTAATTTAGAAGTAGCAGATAACTCAGGAGCTAGAAGAGTACAGTGTATAAAAGTTATAGGTGGATCAAAAAGAAGGTTTGCTAGTGTGGGAGATGTGATAATAGTTTCAGTTAAAGAAGCAATTCCAAAGGGGAAAGTTAGTAAAGGAGATGTTCATCATGCTGTTATAGTTAGAACTGCAAAGGAAATAAGAAGAAGTGATGGTAGCGCAATTAGGTTTGACAAAAATGCAGCAGTTTTAATTAATAAACAACAAGAGCCAATAGGTACTAGGATATTTGGCCCAGTAACTAGAGAGCTTAGAGCAAAAAAATTTATGAAAATAATTTCTTTAGCGCCAGAGGTATTATAATGAACATTAAATGTAAATTAAAAAAAGGTGATAAAGTAATAGTGGTATCTGGAAAAAGTAAAGGAACTATAGGAGAGATTTTAAAAATTTTACCACAAACAAACAGAGTTTTAGTTAGGGGTGCTAATTTAGTTAAAAGACATACTAAACCAACGCAAAATTCTACTGGTGGTATAATTGAAAAAGAGAATTCTATAAATTTATCAAATATTGCATATTATGATGAAAAAACTGAGAAAGCAACTAGATTAGGCTTTAAAACTTTAGAGAATGGACTTAAAGTTCGATATAGTAAAAAATCGGGAGAGGTTATAGATAAGTAATGACAAGGTTAAAAGACTTATACAAAAAAGAAATAAAAAAAGCTTTAATATCTAAGTTAGGAACAAAGAATGAAATGGCGGTACCTAAACTAGAAAAAATATCTATTAATATGGGAGTTGGAGAAGCATCACAGGATAAAGGAAAAATTGATGGAGCTGTTAATGATTTAAAAATGATAAGTGGGCAGCAACCTATAATCACCAAAGCCAGAAAGTCTGTTGCTGGCTTTAAGCTAAGAGAGGGTGTAAGCGTAGGAGTAAAAGTAACACTTAGAAAAGATAGAATGTATGAATTTTTAGATAGATTAATTAATATAGCATTACCTAGAGTAAGGGATTTTAGGGGATTATCAAAAAATAGTTTTGACGGAAAAGGAAACTATACTCTTGGGTTAAAAGAACAGATAGTTTTTCCAGAAATAGATTATGATAATTTAGACTCATTAAGAGGAATGGATATTACAATAGTAACTTCTGCTAAGAATGACAAAGAAGGTCTGGAACTTCTTAAAGGGTTTAATATGCCAATCAACAATTAGATAAGGAGATAATTTTGGCTAAAAAAAGTGCGATAGAAAAAAATAAAACTAGAATAAAAAAGGTTGTTAGGTTTAAAGATAAAAGAAAGAACTTAAAGAGTATAATTATGAATAAAAATACAACTCAAGAAGAAAGGTTTGAAGCTGTAATAAAACTTTCTTCACTCCCTAGAAACGGATGTGCTACAAGGATTAGAAATAGATGCGAACTATCTGGTAGACCAAGGGGTTTTTATAGAAGAGTTAAACTTTCCAGAATAGCGCTTAGAGAGCTTGCAGCCTCGGGACAAATACCTGGAATGACGAAAGCAAGTTGGTAGAGGTTTATTATGACTATGACAGATCCTATCAGTGATTTACTTACTAGAATTAGAAATGGTCAGCAAGTAAAAAAAGCTAAAATAACTTGCCCATCCTCTAATATAAAAATATCTATTCTTAAAGTTCTAAAAAATGAAGGCTACATAAGAGATTATTTGCTTACCGAAGATGAAAAAGGCAAGCAGTTGGAAATATCTTTGAAATACTTTGATGGAAAACCGGCTATTAAAGAAATTTCTAGAATTTCTAAACCTGGAATGAGAGTATATTCTTCAGTAAAAAATATGCCAAGCTTTAAAAATAATATGGGTATTTCAATACTATCTACTTCTAAAGGAGTAATGACTAACTTTTCCGCGCAAGAAGCAAACCTTGGCGGTGAAATTTTATGTAAGGTATATTAATTATGTCAAGAGTAGGGAAACAACCAATAGCTTTGCCAGAAGGCGTAGTTGCAGAAATAGGTATTAATACAATTGCTATTAAAGGTAAAAAAGGAGAGCTTAAAAATAAATATCCTCCCTCAGTAAAAATTATTAAAGAAGAGGGAAAAATATTGGTATCACCATTAGATAAATCTAAAGAAGCAAAGTCTGCTTGGGGGTTAATTAGAACCATAGTAAATAATATGGTATCTGGAGTTGAAGAAGGTTTTACGAAAAATCTAGAAGTTAATGGAGTAGGTTATAGAGCTTCTGTATCTGAAGGTATATTAACTTTGCAATTAGGATACAGTCATGATATAAAATTAGCTATTCCAAATGATATAGAAGTAAAATGTGCGAAACCCACAGAAATTTCTATTTCAGGAATAGACAAACAAAAAGTAGGACAATTTGCTTCTGAAGTAAGATCTTTCAGAAAACCTGAACCTTATAAAGGAAAAGGAATAAAATATGCTGAAGAAATTATTAGAAGAAAAGAAGGTAAGAAAAAATAAATGAGTACTAAGAGCAAAGCTTTATATAATAAAAGAAAGTCTAGAACAAGGTATAAATTAAAAAATAAAAGTAGCCTTGATATTAGGTTAAGTGTATTTAGAAGTAATTCAAATATTTACGCACAGTTAATAGACGATAATAAACACAGTACTATTTTATCTTTTTCAAGTTTAGATAAAGGTTTGAAAAAGAAAAATAGTAATAATGGAGGCAGTATAAAAGCTGCAGAAACTGTTGGCAGTCTTATAGCTAAAAAGGCTATAGAAAAAGGCATTAAGAAAGTTTATTTTGATAGAGGAGGATATCTTTATCATGGTCGAGTAAAAGCTTTAGCTGAAGCTGCAAGAAAAGAAGGTTTAAATTTTTAGGAAAAATTATGGCAAAAGATCAAAAAATAAATGAAAATTCTGACTTAACTGATAAACTAGTTAGCATCAATAGAGTTGCTAAAGTTGTTAAAGGAGGTAGAAGGTTTGGTTTTGCTGCATTAGTGGTAGTTGGCGATGCTAAGGGGAGAGTGGGGTTTGGAACCGGAAAAGCAAGAGAGGTACCAGAAGCCATAAAAAAGGCAACAGATCAGGCAAAAAATAAAATGGTAAGAATCCCGCTTAAAGAAGGAAGAACTATTCATCATGATGTTAAAGGAAGACACGGTGCATCAAAAGTAATTTTAAGAAGTGCTCCTCCCGGAACAGGAATTATTGCTGGAGGACCAATGAGAGCAGTTTTTGAAACCTTAGGCATTCAGGATGTTGTATCAAAATCAATAGGTAGTTCCAGCCCTTATAATATGGTAAGAGCCACATTTAATGGCTTAGAAAATATACAATCACCTAGAAATATTGCTGCAAGAAGAGGTTTAAAAGTAAGTAGTATTTTTGGAAAGAAAAAAAATAGTGCTGTTGAGGAAAATACTAATAATGGTAAATAAAAAAAAAATAACAGTTACGCAAACTGGTAGTCCAATAGGAAGAAAGGGTTACCAAAGAAAATGCTTAATAGGATTGGGACTAAATAAAATTAATAGAACAAAAGTATTGCCCTATAATGAAAGTATTTTAGGAATGATATTGAAGGTGAAACATTTGATAAAATATGAGGTAATAGATTAATGTTAAAGTTAAATAATATTAGAGATAATGCTTCTTTAAAAAAACCAAAAAGAGTAGGAAGAGGAATAGGATCAGGCAAAGGTAAAACATCAGGAGCAGGACATAAAGGTCAAAAATCTAGATCAGGTGTTGCTATTAAGGGTTTTGAAGGTGGACAGATGCCTTTACATAGGAGATTGCCCAAGAGAGGATTTAAAAATCCTTTTAGAACAGAATACTCTATAATAAACTTAGGCGACTTAGAAAAGGCAGTAAATATTAAGAAAATTAATATTAAGGATGAGATAACTAAAGAACAGTTGTATCAAGCAGGTTTAATTAGGAAAAAGGATAGTAAAGTTAAGGTTTTAGCAAAAGGTAAGTTTAATTTAAATATTAATATAAAGGTTGATAAAGCCTCCAAGACCGCAATAGATGCAGTTAAAAAAAATAAAGGTAATATCTCTTTTTATTCAGCAAACAAAGATTCTGCTAAAAAAAAGAGTATCACAAAAAAAGAAGATAATAAGGAGTAGTATAAATGCCCTCTGCAGCTGAACAGTTAGCATCTTCGGTAAATTTTGGAGCTATAGCAAAAGCTACAGAATTAAAAAAAAGAATAATTTTTACTTTACTGGCATTAATAGTATATAGGCTTGGTACTTATATACCAGTTCCTGGTATTAATCCTGGTGCATTAGATGATATTTTTAATCAAAATACCGGAGGTATTTTTGGTATGTTTGACATGTTTGCTGGAGGTGCTTTGAGTAGAATGTCAATATTTGCATTAAATATTATGCCATATATATCTGCTTCTATTATTATACAGCTGATGTCAACAGCCTCTAATCATCTGGCTCAGTTAAAAAAAGATGGAGATAGTGGAAGACAAAAAATTATTCAATATACTAGGTACGGAACTGTTTTTTTAGCTGCGGTTCAAGCCTTAGGAATTGCAACTGGTTTAGAGGGAATGACTAATTCTCAAGGACCAGCTGTAGATAATCCTGGTATTTTTTTTAAAATTTCTACAGTTATTACGCTTACAGGTGCAACAGTTTTTCTAATGTGGTTAGGAGAACAAATTACTGCTAGGGGTATTGGCAATGGTATATCTTTAATTATTATGGCAGGAATTGTTGCAGAACTTCCTGCAGCACTTATATCTACTTTAGAATTAGGAAAAACTGGTGCTTTATCTGGACTTCTTATATTATTTTTTTTAATTTTAGCTGCTATTGTGATCACTTTTATAGTTTTTATGGAAAGAGCTCAAAGAAGAATTACAATTCAATATCCTAAGAGGCAAGTTGGTATGAAAATAATGGGAGGACAATCTAGCCATTTACCATTAAAAATAAATACTGCAGGAGTAATACCTCCTATCTTTGCGTCTTCAATATTATTATTACCTGTTACAGCTTTAAGTATTAACGCAGGTACAGGTCCTAATTGGTTAATGGACATAACTGCATTGCTAGGAAGAGGGCAACCTCTATACATGTTACTTTATGTATCAGCAATAGTATTTTTTGCTTTTTTTTATACAAGCATAGTTTTTAATGCACAAGATACAGCAGATAATTTAAAAAATAATGGAGGTTTTGTGCCTGGAATAAGACCAGGTGAAACTACTGCTATTTATATTGAATATGTTCTTACAAGACTTACAGTTATAGGTTCAGCTTACTTAAGTTTGGTTTGTCTATTACCAGAGTTACTAATATCAAAGTATTCTGTTCCTTTTTATCTAGGAGGTACTAGTTTACTTATTGTGGTTACTGTTACTATGGATACAGTTGCTCAAGTACATTCTCATTTGATAGCGCATCAATATGAAGGTTTAATAAAAAAAGCAAAACTAAGAGGAAGGTTCTAATTGCGTATTATATTATTTGGTCCTCCAGGTTGTGGAAAAGGGACACAAGCCTTATTTATTTCCGAATCTTTATCAATACCTCACCTCTCAACAGGAGATATGTTAAGAAGTGCTGTGAGTTCACAATCTGAAATAGGTGTAAAAGCTAAAGAAATAATGGAAAAGGGAGGATTGGTATCTGACGAAATAGTTCTTTCTATAGTAAAAGAAAGAGTATCAAAGAGTGATAGCAATAGAGGATTTATCTTAGATGGTTTTCCAAGAACTGTAAATCAAGCAGAAAAATTAGATTTATTATTAAAGGATAGTCAGAAAATAGATGCTGTTATAAGAATTAAAGTTGATGAAGAGGATATACTAAAAAGATTAATTGATAGAGGAAGAGATGATGACAAACCCGAAATAATTAAAAATAGATTTAAATCTTATAATTTGGAGACTGAACCATTGATACCATTTTATGAGGAAAGAGGTATATTGTTCAATATTAATGGAATGCAAGAGATTGAAAAAGTTTCTGAAGACATAAAAAAAGTATTAGGTGAATTTTGATTATTGACTTGCATGAAAGCTTAACTATAATATTCAACTTCACGTTTAAAACCATCTAATTGGAGTATAAAATTGGCTAGAATATCAGGAGTAAATATACCAAGTGGTAAAAGAGTAGAAATAGCTCTTACCTATATTTTTGGCATTGGTTCTACTAGAGCAAAAAAAATATGTAAAGATGCTAAACTAGATCCAAGCAAAAGAGTTAACACTTTAACTGAAGAAGAACTTTCTGTTGTTAGGGATATCATAGAAAAGAATTATGATGTAGAAGGAGACCTTAGAAGAAATAATGCTGTTAATTTAAAAAGATTAGTAGATTTAGGATGTTATAGAGGATTAAGGCATAGAAAAGGTTTACCCGTTAGAGGGCAAAGAACACATACTAATGCAAGGACGCGAAAAGGTAAAGCAAGACCAGTAGCAGGCAAAAAGAAAGCTTAAGAGGATATTATGGCAACAGAAACTAAGAAAAAAAAGACAAAAAAAAATATACCCACAGGCGTTGCTCACGTTAATGCAACTTTTAATAATACTATTATTACAATTACTGACAGTAAAGGAAATACAATTGCTTGGTCATCTGCAGGTGCAGAAGGCTTTAAAGGGTCTAGAAAATCAACTCCATTTGCAGCTCAGTTAGCCGCTGAAAGCGCAGGAAAAAAGGCAAAGGAAAATGGAGTAAAGACTATAGAAATTGAAGTAAGAGGGCCTGGTGCTGGAAGAGAGTCAGCATTACGTGCGCTTCAATCTACTGGCTTTATAATCACCGCAATTAAAGATGTTACTCCTATTCCACACAATGGGTGCAGACCCCCAAAAAGAAGAAGAGTTTAGAAACTATTATAAGATTTTTTGAAACTATTATAAAAAAGGATACATTGTGCTACAGAAAAATTGGCAAGAACTTATTAAGCCTTCTAGAATAGAGTTTATAGCTGGAAATGACAAGGATAGAGAGACCACCCTTATAGTTGAACCATTGGAAAGAGGTTTTGGATTAACTCTTGGAAATGCATTAAGAAGGGTGTTATTATCTTCTATAAGAGGTGCAGCTGTAACTGCGGTAAAATTTGATCAGGTACTACACGAATTTTCATCTATTCCTGGAGTAGCTGAAGATGTAGTAGAGATAACTCTAAATGTTAAACAACTTGCTGTCAAACTTCTTGAACCAGGTATTAAAAAGTTAAACTTAACAGTTAAAGGACCTTGTGAAGTTACCGCTTCTATGATTGAAGAGACAGCTAATGTAGAAATACTTAACCCAGATTTAGTTATTTGTAATATAAATAAAGACGTTGAATTTAAAATGACACTTACAGTTACTGAGGGTAAGGGTTATGTTCCCTCTTCACAAAATAGAGACACTGATAAACCTATAGGCTTGATTCCTGTAGATGCAATATTTAGTCCTATAAGAAATGTCGCTTACAAAGTAGAAAACACTAGAGTTGGGCAAGATACAGACTATGATAAATTAACCATGGAAATAGAGACTAATGGTACCATTTTGCCAGAAGACGCAGTAGCTTTGGCTGGTAGAATTATTTCCGATCAAGCATCTTTATTTGTAAACTTTCAAGAAGAAGAAGAAATACAGGAAAGTGAACAAGATATTAAGCCTAAATTTAATCTTAATCTGCTTAGAAAAGTTGATGAATTAGAGCTTTCTGTAAGATCTGCAAATTGTTTAAAAAATGATAACATCATATATATTGGAGACTTAGTGCTTAAGTCTGAAAATGAAATGTTAAGAACTCCAAATTTTGGAAGAAAGTCTTTAAATGAAATAAGAGAAGTCTTATCTCATATGGGATTAGGTTTAGGAATGTCTATAGAAAACTGGCCACCAGAAAATATTGAAACATTAGCAAAACAAATTGAAGATCCATATTAAGAGGAAAATATTATGAGACATAAAATTAGCGGAAGAAAACTTAATAGAACTAGTTCTCATAGGAAAGCAATGTTCAAAAATCTTGCTGCTTCTTTAATAAAATATGAACAAATAACAACAACACTGCCTAAAGCTAAAGATCTTAGACCAATAGTAGAAAAAATGATCACAATTGGTAAAAAAGGTACATTGCATGCTAGAAGACAATTAATATCGAAACTACCAAGAGATGCAAAAGTTGGGAAGCTCTTTGAAGAGCTTGCTACGAGATATAAAGATAGACCTGGAGGATATATAAGAATAGTAAAAAAAGGTTTTAGATATGGTGATGCTGCACCTATGGCTATAGTTGAATTGGTTGATAGAAATGAAGATGCAAAAAACCAAGATGTGCCTGAAAAAAAATTAAAGAAAAATGATTCAGTTAATAAAGAAGATGATAAAAAGACAAAGTAGTCTTTTGATTGTCTTTTAAAATTTTATAAATATGACTATTAACTACATGTTTTTTTAGTTATGTTATCAAAAAAAAAAATAGAAGAAAATAATGAAAAAAAGCTAAGTTTTTTTAGTATATCTAAAGAACTGTGTAATGAAAGATTAGATAAAATTATCTTAAAATATTTTCCTGATTTAAGCTTTGTAAAAATCCAAAAATTAATTAGAACTGGTATTTTTAAGGTAAATAAGGTTAAAAAAAAAGCTCATTACAAGGTAAAATATGATGATAAAATTCAGTTTTCAAATTTTTTCACTTCAGAATTTAGATTTAATAATAATAACACTGCAAATAAATATATAAAAGAAACAAACTTCTTAAAAAAAAATATTATTTATCAGGATGATAGTATTTTAATACTTAATAAGCCAAGTGGTATACCAGTACAAGGTGGAAATAAAATAAATTTTCATTTAGATTGCGTTTTACCTTACTTATCTAATGATGGAAAAAAACTAAAATTAGTTCATAGAATTGATAAATCTACTTCAGGGTTATTACTTCTTGCTAAAACAAAAGAAGCGGCTCAAAAAATTACTAAACTATTTAAACTTTCAAGAGTTAATAAGAAATATTGGGCACTAGTTTTAGGTAAACCATTAAAAAAAGAAGGAAAAATTATAAAGTCTATAAGTAAGAAAGAAGTAGAAGGTAAAGAAAAAATGGTGGTTGATGAAAATAACTTTAAATATGCAGAAACTCAATTTAGGTTATTAAGTAGTAATAACAACTATTCATTATTAGAAGTTATTCCTATCACAGGCAGAACACATCAAATAAGAGTTCATTTAAAGTCTATGCGCATGCCTATACTAGGAGATTATAAATATAATAGTGAAAATATAAAAAAAAATGAAAAAAAAATAAAACTACATTTACATGCAAAGGAAATAAGTTTTAAATTTAATGAAAGAGAATATTTTTTTACTGCAAAAATTCCCTCATATTTTGAAAATAGTTTAATTAAAAAAGAAATAAAATATGAGTAACTTATCTTATAAAAAATATGGTAATGAGTTAATATTATTAAATAATAATAAAGAGTTTCTTACTGAAAAAGGAAATAAAATTATATTTTCTAGTTTAAAAATAGCTAAGAAAGTATTAGTAAAAGCTTCATTAGACAATTCAAATTATAAATCCAATTTTTTTAAATTACTTTTTTATAGTAATAATTTAAATAGTAAAAAAAAAAAAATACTATCAGATACAATATTACGTTTTACAGATACAGATTTAATATGTTACAGAGCAATTAAAGGTTCTAAGCTAGAGCGTGAACAAAAAAAAAAATGGGATCCCTATATAAAGTTTTGTTTTGAAAATTATGGTCTTAATTTTACGACTACTAATTCGATAATGCCTATAATATACAATAACAATAATAAAAAAATCATCAGTAAAATAATTGATGAGATGAATTCTTATATTTTAACAACTTTTTTTTTTTTAGTAGAGACAACGGCTTCTATAGGTATCAGTTTGAAGATAATAAATAATAAAGTAAGCACAAAAAGAGCGTGGGATGACAGTAACCTAGAATATGGATACAATAGTACAATTTGGGGGACTGATCCAGAAGAAGAGAAAAAACTTTTACTTAAAAAAAAATTTTTCATTGATATTATAGATTTTGTACAAATTATTAAATAAAGGAAAATAATGGTTAATAAATTAAAATTATTTTTAGACCAAGTCTCTAAAGCTTATCAAGGGGGGGGCGTCAAAAGAATAGAAAACCAACATAAAAAGGGAAAACTTACAGCTCGTGAGAGAATAGATATATTATTAGATGAAGCTTCTTTTAATGAAATAGGTATGCTAGTCAAAGGAAAAAACACAGAAAGTGCTAGTCAAGAAGATTTAATTTTAGGAGATGGTGTAGTTACGGGATATGGTACAATAAACGGAAATAAAGTATTAGTTTTTAGTCAAGATTTTACTGTTTACGGAGGTTCTTTAGGAGAAGAACATGCTAATAAAATATGCAAAATATTAGATATGGCAATCAAAAATAAGATACCAGTAATTGGTATCAATGACTCGGGAGGAGCAAGAATTCAAGAAGGAGTTGCTGCCTTAGGAGGGTATGCTGATGTATTTCAAAGAAATGTCTTGGCCTCGGGAGTTATCCCTCAAATATCTGCTATACTAGGCCCATGTGCCGGAGGGGCTGTTTATTCTCCAGCGATGACTGATTTTATATTTATGTCTAAAAACTCTTCTTACATGTTTGTAACAGGACCAGAGGTTTTAAAAACCGTAACCCATGAGGAAGTTAGCTCAGATTATTTAGGTGGAGCTGAGGCACATACAAAAAAGTCAGGAGTTGCTGACTTTTCCTTTGAAAATGAAGTAATAGTATTAGAACAAATTAGAAGATTAGTCGACTTTTTACCAGAGTCTAATTCATCAGAACAAAAAGTAAAAAAATATATTGACGATTCTAGAGGTGAAATAATATCGTTGGAAACTTTAGTTCCAAAAGATAAAAACAAAGCTTATGATATAAAAGAACTAATAAAAAATATTGCAGATGAATTAGATTTTTTTGAAGTTCAAAGAGATTTTGCTAAAAATATTGTAATTGGATTCATAAGAATAGAAGGATATACAATTGGAGTTGTTGCAAATCAACCACTTGAACTTGCTGGATGTTTAGATATAAATTCCTCAAGAAAAGCTGCCAGGTTTGTGAGGTTTTGTGATTGCTTTAATATACCTTTGCTTACTTTAGTAGACGTTCCAGGTTTTCTTCCAGGTACTGACCAAGAGTTTAATGGTATTATTAGTCACGGGGCTAAACTTTTATTTGCTTATGGAGAAGCAACAGTCCCTAAGGTTACATTAATCACTAGAAAGGCATACGGTGGAGCTTACGATGTAATGTCTTCAAAACATTTGAGAGGAGATATTAATTATGCATGGCCTTCTGCAGAAATAGCAGTAATGGGAGCGGAAGGAGCCGCAAAAATAATACATAAAGGTGTTGATGAAAATACTTTAAAAAATAATATAAATAAATATGAAGAAAAGTATGCAACTCCTTACATGGCTGCTGCTAGAGGTTATGTTGATGAAATAATTACTCCTAGTGTTACAAGGGTTAAACTTATAAGTGCTTTTAAAGTTCTACGAGGAAAAGAACTTAAAAACCCTTGGAAAAAACACGATAATATTCCATTATAAATTAAGATGATTAAAAAAGTTTTAATAGCCAACAGAGGCGAAATTGCAATAAGAATAGCTAAATCTTGTAAAAAGCTAGGAATAAAAACTGTAGGTGTGTTTTCTAAAGATGATGAGTTTTCTCTTCATCTTGATTATTGTGATGAAAAATATTTACTAGGAGAAGATCCTTTAAAAGGTTCATATCTCAATATTGATAAGATTATGAAAGTTGCTATTGAAAGTAATACTGATGCTGTTCATCCAGGATATGGATTTTTATCAGAAAATTCTCTATTTGTGAAAGCCTTAGAAGGTAAAAAAATTATTTTTATTGGACCTTCTAATAAATCAATAGAATTAATGGGAGATAAAATAGAATCAAAAAAAATTGCAAAGCAAGCTGGAGTAAATTGTATCCCAGGCTATGAAGAGGCAATTAAAGATATAAATACAGGAATTAAATACGCAAAAGATATTGGCTTTCCAGTTATGATAAAGGCTTCAGCGGGTGGAGGTGGAAAGGGTATGAGAATAGCAAACAACCTAGATGATTTTGAAGAGCTAGTTATAGCTGCTAAAAATGAAGCAAGAAATGCTTTTGGAGATGACAGAGTATTTATAGAAAAATATATAGAAAAACCAAGACATATAGAAATGCAAATATTAGGAGACAGACATGGTAATATAATTTGGTTAGGAGAGAGAGAGTGTTCTATACAAAGAAGACATCAAAAAATTATTGAAGAGGCACCTAGTTCTTTTTTAGACAACGAAACTAGGGAACAAATGGGAGAACAAGCAGTTAAGCTAGCTAAGGAAGTTGGATATTTTTCAGCAGGAACAGTAGAGTTTGTAGTAAACGATAAAAAAGAATTCTTCTTTTTAGAAATGAATACTAGATTACAAGTAGAGCATCCAGTAACTGAAGCAGTAACTGGTATAGATTTAGTAGAACAAATGATAAATATAGCTAATAATAAAGCTTTAAAAATAGATCAACAGTCTATCAAAACTAGTGGTTGGGCTTTTGAATCTAGAATATGCGCTGAAAACCCTAAGAAAAATTTTTTACCTTCTGCTGGAAGAATTAAAGAATTTATATATCCAGATAAAAATACTAGAGTGGATTTAGGCTATAGGTCTGGAGATGAAGTTTCAATTTTTTATGATTCACTTATAGCAAAAGTTATATCAAAGGGAAGCAATAGAGATAATGCTATAAAAAATATGCAAAAGACATTACAGGAATTGAGTATTAAGGGGATAGAAACTAATCTAGATTTTTTGATGGATATATATAAGAATCCGCTTTTTGCCAAAGGAGACATAAATACTAATTTTATAGCTGAAAATTATAATGAAGGTTATACAGGAAAAGTAAAAAATAAAAAAGAAATAGAGATTATGTCACTTATGGCCTTATGTCAAAAGATTGATTACTTAAATAGTTTTAATAATAATAATTTACCAAAAGATTGGACGTTAAATTGTTCTTCTTCTGAAATTCGATTTAAACTTCTTTCAATTCAAGGACAAGAGGTTATATTTTTATTAGATAAAGTAGAAGAAAAAATTACTTATGAAATAAATTATATTAATTCTTTTATACATATAAACTTTAGAAACTATAAATTTACTGGAAGATTTAGTATTACAGAAAGTTTTACAGAAATTTTTTATAATGGAGGAAATATTAGTTTCACTGTTCTAACTACCAAATCTAATTATTTATATAAGAAATTACCAAAAGATTCTAAAAAAAGTAATTTTAAGGAGCTTTTATCTCCAATGCCAGGAAAGGTAACAAAAATTTTTGTTAAAGAAAATGATATAGTTGAAGCGGGAGATAATTTAATTATATTAGATGCTATGAAAATGGAAAATATTTTGAAAGCAGACTTTCCTGGACAAGTAAAAAAACTATATGTTAAAGAAGACGATTCAGTATCAGCAGATCAATTACTAATAAAATTAAATTAATTATTTAATATTATCTTTAAGTTTTTTCTAAAAATATTATCTATTTTATAGTTATTTATTTTACCTATCATTTCACTAACAGATGTGACTTTGGAGTTTAAAATACCACAAGGGATTATATTATAAAAATTATTAAGTTCACAATTAACATTTATTGATACACCATGATATATTATTCCTCTAGTAACTCTTAGCCCAAGAGAAGCTATTTTAGCATGTTCCTTTTTTTTATTTTTTGTCCATATTCCTATTAAGTTTTCTCTTCTATAACAGTTTATATTTAATTCTTTTAAAGATTCTATAATAAATTTTTCAGCATTGAATACAAAGCTTCTTATATCAATATTTCTTTTTTTCATATTTATAATAAAATAAATAATTCTTTGACCTGGTCCATGCCAAGTAATCTTCCCCCCTCTTTGAGAGTTATATACTGGAACATTTTTAATAAATTTTTGATTTACAGGGGAACTTCTTCCACAAGTATATATAGAAGGATGTTCTAAAAACCAGAAAAGCTCATTAGCATTGTCCTTAATTACTAAGGTTACTTTTTTTTTCATAAACTCTATAGCTTGTTCATAATTAACTAAGTCTTTAGAAATTAATATATCTATTTTTTTCATAAATTTTATTTATATTAAACTATAAATCAATATATGTTAAATAAATGGAAAATTTTAAAGAAAAAATAAAACTAGGAAAAAAAAAGGAAAGGACTATTGGAATTAATGTTGAACTTATTTCCAAAGTTGTATCAGAATTAAATGATGGACATAAGAATTATTTAATTTCTTTATGTAGAGAATTACATCCAGCTGATACAGCAGACTTAATAGAAATGTTAAATAGCGAGGATAGAAAAAAATTAATTCACTATCTAAAAGATGATTTACTTCCAGATACGCTGCCATCTATGAATGTTCCAGTTCTAATTGATGTTTTAGAAGAATTTAAAGTTTCTCATCTAACTAATATGTTATCAAAATTAGATACAGACGACATAACTTATGTTCTTGAAGTCTGTGAAGAAAACTTCAGAAAAAAAGTTTTAAATAGTTTACCAAAAAAACTACAATTTCTAATAAAAAAAGCTCTAAATTATGATGAAGACTCAGCTGGTAGAATAATGCAAACTGATTATGTTTCTATTCCAATTTCTTGGAATATAGGCCAGGTAGTAGATTATTTGAGAATGTCAAAAAGAATACCCGATGAATTCTATGCCTTATTTGCTGTTGATTCTCGCCATGTTCCTATTGGTACAGTGCCTTTGTATACTGCAATGCGAAAAAATAGAGAAACGAAAATTTCCGATATTATGACTATAAACCCTAAGATTGTTAATGTTTACGATAAAAGACAAGATATAGCTTTTTTATTTGATCAATATGAACTTACTTCTGCTCCAGTGGTGGATATGAGAGGAAGGCTAATAGGTATGATTACAGTGGATGATGTATTAGATTTAATTAGAGAAAAAGCAGATGAAGATATGTATAAGTTAGGTGGTGTATCAGGAGAAGGGGATCTTTACTTAGCTGCATTTAAGACAGCAAGAAGTAGGTTTGGTTGGTTGGCTATAAATTTAATTACAGCTATTTTGGCATCAGTAGCAATAGCATTTTTTGAAACTACATTAGATAAACTAGTATCTCTGGCTATATTAATGCCTATAGTAGCCTCAATGGGAGGAAATGCCGGAACACAAACTTTAACTGTAGCAGTTAGAGCTATGGCGACTAGAGAGTTAACGTCTTCGAACTCACTAAGAGTATTTGGGAAAGAGATACTAGTTGGGGCATATAATGGGGTTTTTTTTGCCTTTCTGATAGGTATAGTTACGGGAGTATGGTTTAAAGATTATCTTTTAGGCTCTATTATAGCTTTTGCTATGCTTTTTAATCTCATATTAGCTGGAACATTTGGAGCAGCTATTCCTCTAATTTTATCATATTTCAAAATAGATCCTGCAGTAGCTGCAACGGTAATACTTACTACTATTACTGATATATTAGGTTTTGTTATATTTTTAGCATTAGCAAATTACTTGTTAATATAATATTTATAATTATAATGTTGCTATGATTCCCAATACAATAAAAGGTTTAGATTTTAACTTAGGTAAAGATATCAATTTACTGAAGGAAAGTATTGAAGACTTTTGTAAAGGAGAAATTGCCCCATTAGCTGATGAAATAGATAAAAAAAATGATTTTCCTTCGCATTTGTGGAAAAAAATGGGAGACCTTGGTTTACTAGGTATTACGGCTGAAGAAAAATATGGAGGAAGTGGCCTAGGTTATACTGAACATGTAGTAGCTATGGAAGAAATTAGCAGAGCTTCAGCTTCAGTTGGGTTATCATATGGAGCACATTCAAACTTATGTGTTAATCAAATCTGTTTAAATGGTAACGAAAAACAAAAGCAGAAATTTTTACCTAAGCTTATATCAGGAGAACACGTAGGGGCTTTAGCAATGAGTGAGCCAAATTCAGGTTCAGATGTTGTAAGTATGAGATTAAAAGCTGATAAAAAAGGAGACGAATACTGTCTGAATGGTACTAAAATGTGGATTACTAATGCACCAAATGCTGATACTTTCGTTGTTTATGCCAAAACAAATGATAAATCTGATAGTAATGAGAGTAAAATTACTGCTTTTATAATAGAAAAAAATTTTCCGGGTTTTTCTGTATCCCCAAAATTAGATAAATTAGGAATGAGGGGTTCTAATACAGCGGAGCTGGTATTTAATAACTGTATAGTTCCTGCAGAAAATATTCTTGGAGATTTAAATAAAGGAGTCAAAGTTTTGATGAGTGGACTTGATTATGAAAGGGCTGTTCTAAGTGGCGGGCCTGTCGGAATTATGTCATCATGTTGGGATATAGTAATACCTTATATTATGGAAAGAAAACAGTTTGGTAAACCAATAGGAACGTTTCAATTAATGCAGGGCAAGATTGCTGATATGTATACTACAATGAATGCTTGTAAATCCTATGTATATAATGTAGCAAAAAGTTGTGATCAAGGAAATATAACTAGAGAAGATGCTGCTGGCGTTCTACTTTATTCCTCTGAAAAAGCAGTTTGGATGGCTTTAGAAACAATTCAATGTTTGGGAGGCAATGGCTACATTAATGATTATCCAACAGGAAGACTTTTAAGAGATGCAAAATTATATGATATCGGTGCAGGAACTAATGAAATAAGAAGAATGCTAATTGGTAGAGAAATTTTTAATAAAAATCTTTAAAATTAATATAAAGGAGTAGGAATATGAGCAAAGATAAAGTTGTAATAGTTAGCGCAAAAAGAACACCTATTGGTAGTTTTCAAGGTAACTTAGAAACTGTTAAAGCAACTAAGCTAGGAAGTACAGTTATTGAAAAAAATATTAATGAAATTGAAATTAATCCAGAGGATATTGATGAAATTATTATGGGTTGTGTTTTACCTGCAGGGTTAGGACAAGCTCCTGCTAGACAGGCAGCAATAGGAGCAGGCATTCCTTCTACAAGCGGAGCAACTACAATAAATAAAATGTGTGGTTCAGGTATGAAATCTATTATGTTTGGTCATGATAGTATAAAAGCAGGCCAAAATGATATAGTAGTAGCGGGTGGTTTAGAAAATATGACTAACGCTCCATATATTTTGTCAAAGGCAAGAAAGGGTTTAAGAATGGGCCATTCCGACGTAAAAGATCATATGTTTTTAGATGGACTAGAAGATGCTTATCAAGAAGGAAAGTTAATGGGAAGTTTCGCTGAAGATACAGCAGAACATTATCAGTTTACCCGAGAACAACAAGATAGTTTTGCAATTAACTCTTTAAATAGAGCTAGAAAAGCAAATAACGATGGAACTTTTGATAATGAAATAGTACCTATTACGATACTTAATAAAAAAAAAGAAATTCTTATTAAGAAAGATGAACAGCCATTCAGAGCAGATATTAAAAAGATACCTAGTTTAAGGCCTGCATTTAGAAAAAATGGTACAGTAACAGCTGCTAACTCATCATCTATATCAGATGGTGCATCATCAGTTATTTTAATGTTAGAGTCTGAAGCTAATAAAAGAGGAATAAAACCTTTAGCTAGAATAGAAAACCATGCAACTAATAGTCATGAGCCACAATGGTTTACTACCGCTCCAATTGGTGCTATAGAAAAAGTTTTAGAAAAATCAGGATGGAAAAAAAATGACGTAGACCTGTATGAAGTAAATGAAGCTTTCGCAGTAGTACCTATGGCAGTTATGAAAGATTTGGGTGTTTCTGATGATATTTTAAATATACATGGTGGAGCTTGTGCATTAGGTCATCCAGTGGGAGCATCAGGAGCTAGAATTGTAACTACTTTAATTAATGCATTAAAAAAAAATAATTTAAAAAGAGGAGTTGCCTCCCTTTGCATTGGAGGCGGAGAAGCAACAGCATTAGCACTGGAAATAGTAAATTGATTATAAAATCCAATATTAACACTAAAAGCAAAGATTTTAAAAGTAACTTTGATAGAATGAACGAATTAGTGATTGATTTAAAAAAAAAAACTAGAGTTATTAAAATAGGTGGAGCCTTAGAATCAAGAAAACGTCATATTAAGAGAGGTAAAGTATTGCCTAGAGAAAGAATAGAGTATCTGTTAGATGACAAGGATAGTGCTCTTGAGGTAGGTCAAATAGCTGGATATGATTTAAACAATAATGAAACGCCTTCAGGCTCTATTATTACAGTTATAGGTAAAGTTTCGGGAAGAGATAGTATGATAATTGCTAACGACGCTACTGTTAAAGGAGGAACTTATTATCCTATTACTTTAAAAAAACATCTTAGAAGTTTAGAAATTGCTAGAGAAAACAACCTTGCATGCATTCATTTAGTTGATTCTGGAGGAGCAAACTTAAGAGAACAAACTGGTATTTTTGCTGATAAGGAGGGATTTGGCAGAATTTTTTTTGAAATGGCCAATATGTCTTCTTTAGGTATTCCACAGATATCAGCAGTTTTAGGTTCTTGTACAGCTGGAGGTGCTTACATTCCGGCTATGTCAGATGAAACTGTTATAGTAAAAAAAAATGGAACAATTTTTTTAGGCGGACCTCATTTAGTTAAGGCGGCTACTGGAGAGATTACTAATGAGCAAGAACTAGGAGGTGCTGAACTGCACACTAGGCTTTCTGGAGTAGCTGATTATTTTGCTGAGGACGATTATGATGCTTTAAATATAACAAAAAAAATAATGAGTAATTTAAATTACTTTAAAGAACAAAGGCTAAAGGTTAGTAAGGCAATAGATCCTAAATATGATCCAAAAGAAATATACGGTATTATTCCATCTGAGCTTAAGGAACAATATGATGTTAGAGAAATAATAGCAAGGTTAGTTGATAATTCAGAATTGGATGAGTTTAAAGCAAATTATGGTACTTCTGTTGTTACAGGTTTTGCTCATTTAATGGGTTTTCCTATTGGAATAGTTGCAAATAATGGAATATTATTTTCAGAATCATCTTTAAAGGCTACTCACTTTATTCAGTTATGTGAACAAAGAAAAATACCAATTTTTTTCTTGCAAAATATTGCAGGCTTTATGATAGGTAAATCCTATGAAGAAAGAGGTATTGCTAAAGATGGAGCTAAACTAGTAAATGCTGTTTCGACAGTAACAGTTCCAAAATTCACACTAATAATAGGTGGATCATTTGGAGCAGGTAATTATGCTATGTGTGGAAGAGCATATAGTCCAAGGTTTCTATTTTCTTGGCCAAATTCAAAAATTTCTGTAATGGGAGGAGAAATTGCAGCTAAAGTTTTATCTTCAGTCAAAGAAGCTCAATATAAAAAACTAGGAAAAAAATGGGAACAGATAAATAAGGTAAAGTTTAATAAAGAAATTATTGATCAATTCGATTATGAAGGATCTCCTTATTATGCATCTGCTAGGTTATGGGATGACGGAATATTAGATCCAGTAGATACTAGAAAAAAATTAGCTTTAGCTTTGTCTTATAGTCTAAACTCAATTAGAGAAAATGGTAGATTCGGTATATTTAGGATGTAGCTAAAGTGGATTATATTTATATAAAATTAAAGAGTTATAAAAATAAAGTTTATGAAATTACTTTAAATAACCCTAATTCTAGAAATGCACTTAATGCAAAAATGCTTGAGGAATTGACTTTATGTCTTCAGAAAGTTAGCAATGAAAAAGAGTGTAGAGTTCTTATAATTACAGGCTCCGGTAATACTTTTTCTGCAGGAGCAGATTTAGAATGGATGAAAGAATCTATTGAACTTAGTGTTGAAGAAAATAAAATAGATGCTTTAAAGTTTTCTAAAATGCTTAAAACTTTAGATGAGTTTTTTTGCCCTACTATAGCAATGATAAATGGACATGCCTTTGGTGGAGGTCTAGGAATTATTAGTGTTTGTGATTTTGCAATTGCTGATACTGAAGCTAAATTTTGTTTTTCAGAAGTTAGATTAGGCCTAATTCCTGCCATGATTGGTCCATATATATTAAGATCAATTGGATTTTTTAATACAAAAAGATTATTTTTGACTGGAGAAATTTTTAATGCTGATTTAGCTGTTTCATTAAATTTAATTAGTATGGCAGTAGAGAAAAAAAATTTTTTAAATGAGAGAGAAAAAATTATAGAAAAGATTTTATTAGCTGGGCCTAAAGCACAATTAGAAATCAAAAGCTATTTACAAAATATTTATAATAATAATATTGATAATGTATTAATTAATAAAGCAGCAGATAGTATTGCTAGAATAAGAGTTTCTGATGAAGCGCAAGAAGGTATCAAAGCATTTTTAAATAAAAACAAACCTAAATGGCAAGATGAAAATTCCTAGTATAGTAAATTTATATGAAGTAGGTCCTAGAGATGGGTTGCAAAATGAAAAAGAAATAATACCTGCTAATATAAAAGTTGATTTTATTAATAAACTTATTGATTGTCGTTTTAAAAATATTGAAATTGGTTCCTTTGTTTCTCCCAAATGGGTGCCTCAAATGGCTGATAGTGCTTTTATAGTAGATCAAATAAAAAAAACTAAAGAAACCTCATTTCCTATGTTAACGCCTAACTTAAAAGGTATTAAAATGGCTATAGAAAAAAAAGTAGATACTGTATGTGTTTTTGCTACTGCTTCTGAAGAGTTTTCAATAAAAAATACTAATTGCTCTATAAAAGATTCTTTAAAAAGAATAGAAGAAGTAATTAAAGAGGCAAAAAAAAATAAAATTAGAATTAGAGGCTATCTGAGTTGTGTGTTAGGTTGCCCTTATGAAGGTAAAGTAAGTTATGAAAAAACTGCTGAATTAGCAAATTTTATGATTGAGCAAGGTTGTTATGAAATATCTTTAGGAGATACAATAGGATGTGGAACTCCTTTAGAAGCAAAAAAGTTATTTGAAATAGTATCTAATAATATTGACATTAAGAAGCTAGCTGCCCATTTCCATGATACTTATGGTCAAGCGCTATCAAATATTTATGCAGTTTTACAATTAGGTGTCCAAACAATTGATACATCTATTTCAGGACTCGGTGGTTGTCCATATGCTAAAGGAGCAAAAGGAAATGTTGCTACTGAAGATGTTTTATATATGTTGAATGGTATGGGAATAAAAACAGGTATAGAGTTAAAAAAATTACTTGAGGTTTCAAATTTTATAAGTAGTTATTTAAATAGAAGGCCTCAAAGTAGAGTTGCAAATGCTTTAAAATTTTAAAAGACTATTATGTACGACTTAAAAATTAAAAATGCCAAGATAGTTGATGGTACAGGACTAAATGCTTTTTATGGAGATATAGCAGTTATAGGGGATACAATAGTTAATAGAGGAAAAAATCTTGGCAATGCTATAAAAACTTATGATGCAGATGGTTTAGTCCTTAGTCCTGGTTTTATAGATATACATACACATTATGATGCTCAAATTACATGGGATCCAACAGCTTCACCTTCTTTAGATTTAGGAGTTACAACAGCCATAATAGGGAACTGTGGATTTACTATAGCACCTTGTAAACCAGAACATAGAGAACTAAATATAAAAAATTTAACAAAAGTAGAAGGTATGCCATATGAAACTCTTAAAGAAGGCATAGACTGGAATTATCAAACATATCCAGAGTATATGTCGCTATTAGAAAATAAAAATTTGGCTATAAACATAGGTTCTTATATAGGACATTCAGCCTTAAGAATTTGGACTATGGGACAAGATGCTATGAAGAGAAATGCTACAGAAGATGAAATTATTAAAATGGAAAATATAGTTTCAAATGCTATGAGAAGTGGTTCTATAGGTTTTTCAACATCAACTTTTGAAGGACATAATGGTACAGGAGGCATACCTATGCCATCTAGATTTGCTAGCAATGAAGAAATATCTAGGCTCATAAAAGCTATGGCTATTGATGGAAGAGGAATATTTATGATTACTAAGTCTAATGATACAGAAATTAAGGATATAATTAAATTATTAAAAGGCATTAAGAGACCTGCAATGGTAGCTGCACTATTACAAAATCCTATAAAAAAAAATTGGGCTTTCAATACCTTAGAAGATATTAAAGTGTTTGAAAATGAGGGATATGAGATATGGGGACAGGTATCATGTAGACCATTAACTATGGAATTTACTATGAAAGAACCTTACATGTTAGAAGGATTGAGTTCATGGAGAGAATATATGTTACAGAATAGTATTGAAGGAAAAAAAAATATTTTGAAAAGTAATGAGTTTAGAAAAAAAGTTATAGAAGAGATTCTTGATACAACTAAAAATAAATTATTTATTGGAAATTGGGAAAAAATTAAATTATTAAAATCAAGTAAAAGTATTTTAAACAAACATTTAGGAAAAAATATATATGAAATATCAAAATACTATAATAAAGAACCATTTGACTGGTTATTAGATAATGCAGTTGAAGAAGGAATGAATGATTTATTCACTGCTGAACTTTTAAACTCAGATGATGAACAAGTTGAGAAACTCTTAAAACACAAGCATGCAACCATAGCTTTATCAGATGCTGGAGCCCACACATCACTTTTGTGTGATGCTGGCTATGCTTTAGAATTACTAGGAAAATGGACTAGAGAGATGAAAGTTTTTTCTATAGAACAAGCAATTTATAAACTTTGTGGAAAACAAGCAGATATTTGTAGAATTCCTAAAAGAGGAAGACTAGTACCTGGTTATTATGCAGACATGGTTTTGTTTGATCCTGATAAAGTAAATTCTTCCATGCCATATAGAGTAAATGATTTACCTGCTAAATCAGATAGATTAAAGGTACATCCTATTGGAATAAAAGAAGTTTGGGTAAATGGTATTAACAAAAATATTAAACCGTCAGGAAGAGTTATTCGGGAGTTTATGAGTTAAACCTAAGAGTAAAATTACTCTTAGGTTTTATGTAAAACTAAGCCCAAATATTTTGAGCAGATACCATTGCAAATAGCATAGGTATAGATAATAGAGTATTAGTTCTGGAAAATAACATAGCTTTTTTTGCCGATTTAGCTTTTAAATCGGCATCTGCCTCTACAATACCTAGAGCTCTTTTTTGATTAGGCCATATCACAAACCATACATTAAACCACATGATTATAGCTAGCCACATTCCTATACCAATTGCCATATCTCTATTGTTGCCTTCAGATAAACCTAATTGTAAAGCAGAAAAAAGGTAACCATTAAGGTGTGCTAGAATTAAACCAGAAATTAAGGTTAGCATGGCTCCCCATCTAAAGTACCATAAAGCAGCAGGAGCAATTACTTTACCAATAGCGGGTTTTTGCTCATCTGGTATTTTAGGCATATTAGGTATTTGTATAAAGTTAAAATACCAAAGTAACCCAATCCACATTGTACCTGCTAAAACATGAATATATCTAAAAATAAACTGCCAAAAATAAATATCTAATATATTCCCCAATTTTAAATAATATGTTAAAAAAATTAAAGTTAATAATGACCCAGCAAGAATAGTGAGTCTTAATGATGAAAGTAATTTAGTCATAATGATTCCTCCCAACATTATTATAAATTAAATAATCAAAAAATTAAATAAAAAATAACAGTTTATTTTTATATGTCATAATAAAATTTATATATTTTCTTTTAATAATAAATAGAACTATAAACATTACACTATTTTTATTAATAGGATTTCTACAAAAAACAGAATCAGTTTTTAAATTATCACTCTTTAGAGTTAACTCTTTTTTACTAATTGAATTAACTCTTTTAATTATATACGAATGTGTTTTATCGGAAAATACAACAAGACAATTTCTTTTTAATAAACTTTTTAACAGACTTGTAGTAAGTATGAAATCACCCTTTAGTAAAGTAGGGTTCATGCTTGTTCCAGATACCCTAAAAAGTTTAAACACTTTTTAATACTGGACAAACTATTACTAATTCAGGTGGATAAGGTGCATATTTTTTTTCTGTTTTGACACCTTTTGTATCCCAAAAAATTTCAGCAAATTTATTAATTTTTTTTAAAAGTTCTACACCATCTTCTCTCTTAGTGTTTTGTTTACATTTTGACGCTAGTTGCATAATGGAATGAACTAGCTCATGAATCTCCGGATATTTGGTGATCTGAGGTTCTTTAAAATAATCTCCCCATATTGTTGCCACTTCGCTCTTGACCTCCTTAGCATGCTGTTCTTTTACAGCTATTAGTCTAGATAACTGAGAAATATTACTGCTATTCATTTCGCTTCCATCTACCTCATCATTAATGAGATCCATAAATCTTACTATACTTAAGGCTGAATATTGTATCACTGCAGGATCATACACCTTACAAGGTATATCACAGTGCGCTTGTACTTTAGTTATATTAAACATAATAAATCCTTTTGTTAATTATTAAATAATATATTTTTAAATTAAAACAAGGATTAAATAATTATTTAAAAAATATATTGTTTAGCTATTATGTTACTATGTATTTTAAAATATATTTAATATTAATAATAATCATAACCCCTTTTATCTTAAAAAGCGCAAACGAGTTTATTGAAGTAGAGTTAAATATAAAATTAAATAATAAAGAAAATATAAAAATTAAGAGTATTGCAGAGGATGAGATGATAAAAGGAACACTATATGGAACTGTTAATAATTTATCCGAAAAAACCTTTGAGAATTATGAAGTAGAATGTGATTTTTTGGGCAGATCATATAAAGGGAGAGGCTTTAGTTGTGGTTTTGTTAATATAGAGGATTTAAACGGACTTTGTTATATTAATGGATTAAAAAATAATGATACTTTAATTGCGTCTTGGAAATGTACTACAACAGCAGGTTTTGGTAATGACGCATCTTGTCAGGGAAAATTAAATATTATTCAAGGTTATGGAGAGTTTTCAGGAGTTGTAGGGTTTGGAAAAATTAGTATGCCATTAGCTAAATCATTTATAGAAAAAAAAATTAGTAATCTTATGACCATGAATCTTAAAATAAAATATCCGCTGTCTCTTAAAAAAATGTAAATTAGAAAATATTTAATATGTTTATTTTTAGAGTAATAATATAGTAAATCAATCCTAAATACTCATAAACTATATTATTAAATTTTTGATAGCCATATAGGCTAGGAATGAAATCTTTCTTTTCTAATGCAAAATTGTGATTGTACACTAATACGTTACATCCAAAAGATTTAAAAGATAAATAACTTCTTAAGGAATGTAATTTATCGGTAATTAATAAATAAACTTCTTTCTCTGATGAACAATTTTTACTAAAGTTTTTTGCGGTTTCGAAAGTATTTATGCTATTTCCATCTATAATACTGTCATATAATTTAAAATAATTTCTAGTTACTAAAGCTTCACTAGGAGCATTTTTAATAGTAATGCCACCAGATATAATTAAAGGAAGAGTTTTATTTTTAAAAAATTCTTTCGCTAAAAGTATTCGTCTTTTTGTATTTAAACTCGGCTTCCATTCTTCTGATTTATTTTTATATATACCCCCTGTTAATACTATTACTTTAGAAACAGAATCAATATTTGTTTGATTAACTTCTTTTACAAAAAATAATAAAGGGTAGCTTAAAATTTTACTAAGAATACTAAAGCTTATTATCAACATTAAAAAAAGTGCTACTGAAAAAAATTTTAATTTATTTTTTGGTCTAGAAGATAATAAACCTATTAAATAAAAAACAATTATTATTCCTGGCATAGTTAGAAGAATGAGTATGAACTCTTTCATAACTATAAGATTACATTTGTTAACTAAGATTTACAAATTCTTGCTTATACCACTTTCTGATGCTTAATTCTGTTTTAATATAGTTATTAAAGTAAGGCGAATCACTTAATTTTAAAATGATATTAATTGTCTAACTGTCTATCCTTCACTGAGTTTATCTAACCCTTCATTAATTTTTTCAATGGAAATGGGTTTGTTTTTACTATAAGGCCTTTTTGTTTCAATGACTCAAAATAGCTGAATTACAAATCATAATAAAGTTTTAACATAAATCAAATAATTCATATACTTATTAAGCAATATTAAAAAAAGTAAATGGCTTTAGAAATTTAGAATATAAATAAAATATGCTCTTGTGGTGTAATGGATAGCATACGGGTCTTCGAAACCCTTGGTTAGAGTTCGATTCTCTACGAGAGCACCATTAATTTATACAATTATTTAAGACCCATTCTACCTAATCTATGAAACAATAAGCTTATCTTTGATTCTGATGAGTTATCTAAGTTTTTTTGATTTTTTAAATAAAACTCCAACGCTTTTTTAAGTAATTCAATGTCTTCTTGAGCAAAAACACCACCCTTTACTTGTTGCATTCCTTTATTATCATTATCTTTGTTCATATTAAAATTGATCTGTTTCTGTTGAGTCTTTCATTGCTGTTGTTGAGCTTTGTCCTGCTGATATAATTTCAGAAACTTTGTCAAAGTAGCTTACTCCAACTTCTCGTTGATGCTTTATTGCACTATACCCTTCTGACTCTTTAGAAAACTCTTCTTGTTGTAAACTAGCATAAGCTGCCATACCGGTTTTAGAATAGTTTTTGGCAAGATTAAAAGTGGATAGATTTAAATTATGAAATCCAGCTAAAGTAATAAATTGAAATTTATATCCCATCGCGCCTAGTTCTTTTTGAAACAAGAGTATTTTTTCATCATCTAAATGCTTCTTCCAATTAAAAGATGGGGAACAATTATAAGCTAACATTTTTTCAGGATATTCTTTTTTTATGGCTTCGGCAAATATTTTTGCTTCTTTTAAATCTGGCTTATCTGTTTCACACCAAATTAGATCAGCATATTTTGAATAAGCTAACCCTCTTGCAATCGCGCAATTTAATCCTCCTGTAATTCTATAAAAACCTTCTTGGGTTCTTTCTCCAGTTAAAAAAGGTTTATCTCTTTCATCAATATCACTTGTAATTAGTTTAGCTGCGTTAGCATCAGTTCTAGCCATAATTACTGTAGGCACATCCAGTACATCACTAGCTAATCTAGCTGTGTTTAAGATTTTTTCAAAATTGGATGTAGGAACTAAAACTTTTCCTCCAAGATGCCCGCACTTTTTTTCTGAAGACAACTGATCTTCAAAATGCACCCCAGAAGCGCCTGCTTCTATCATGCTTTTCATAAGTTCAAATACATTTAGGGGGCCTCCAAAACCTGCTTCTGCATCAGCTATTATAGGTAAAAAATAATCTATATCTTTGTCGTTATTGTTACTAATCCCTTCTATTTTTTCCATGGTTTGTATTAAGTCGGCTCTTTGAAAACCTTTATTTATTCTACTAACTATTTCTGGAACACTGTTAACTGGATATAGACTTTGATCAGGATATATATTTCCAGACAAGTTAGCATCTGCAGCAACTTGCCATCCTGAGACATATATAGCCTTAAGTCCTGCTTTAGCTTGTTGTACGGCCATATTTCCTGTGTATGTTCCTAAGGTATTAATATAATCTTCTTTAGTTAAAATATTCCAGAGTTTTTTTGATCCTTTATCAGCAATTGTGTGTTCTATTTTAAGTGAACCACTTAGTTTTTTTACATCTTCTATAGTATAATCTCTACTTACATTTTTCCATCTATTATTTTTCCACATTTTAGTTTCGCAGTATTCGTCTTCTTGATTTTTCTTAATAATATTTTTATCAATTAACATAATTACCTTTTATTTATAAAATATTGTTGTAATGGAGTTTTACTAAATGTCAACTACTCTATTTTGTTATAATTCAATTCTAATTATAAAAATTATTATAAATTAAAATACATAAAATAAATAATAATATTAAGGAGTAAGAATATATAAAAGTTTTCAATATAATGCTCTTTAGTGGAAAGTAATTATTATATAGTTAATTATTATAATTGACAATATAATGCTATAATTTCTAGTTTAATTTTTTTTATTTTAATATGTTTAAAGTTCTGGTTATTTGTTTAAAATTATATACTGTAAGCTATTTATGTTTTGCAAAGGAACCAAAAAATATTTTGATATATGCTTCAGCGAGCCTAAGGGATGGAGTCAATGAATTATTAAATTTATATAATAAAGATTATAATAGTATTTCTATTAAGAAAGTTTATATGAGTACTTCTAAGTTAGCACAACAAATAAAAAATGGAGCTACTCCTGATTTATTTATTTCAGCAAATGAGGAATGGATGAACTATCTTAAAAAAAATCAACTAATTAAACATAATTTTACTAGAAAATTTATATATAATTCATTAGTTGTGATAACAAAAAATACAAATGAATATAAACAAAAAATAAAAAATGTTCGAGAACTAGAAAAAATATTATTGAATTCTAAAACTCGTATTTCTTTGGCTTTAACTAATTCTGTACCAGCTGGAATATATGCAAAAGATTATTTAGAAAATACAAGTATTTGGGAAAAACTAAAAAACAAAATTGTAGAAAGCCCTAACGTTAGAATTGCGACTCAATATGTTGCAAGAGGAGATCTAGAATACGGCATAGTCTATAATTCTGATGCTGTAGCTAATAAAAGAGTAAAAATAATTTATTTTTTAGAAAAAAAATATCATAAAGATATAATATATCCTATAACTATTCTTAATGAAAAAAAGGAAACTTTAAGTTTGTATAATTTTCTTATAAAAAATAAAAACAATTTGATTATGGAAAAGTGGGGTTTTAAAATTAATAATGATTAGTTTTTCTGAAGAAGAATTATCGGCAATATATTTGTCTCTTAAAATAGCTTTTACTGCTTCTATCTTCAGTATGCCATTTGCAATACTATTTGGTTATATATTTGCTAGAAAGTCATTTTTTTTTAAAAAGTTTATAATAAGTTTGTTTAATTTACCTTTAGTTCTTCCTCCCGTTGTTACAGGATATTTGCTGCTAGTAACTTTTGGAATAAATGGCCCAATAGGATCATTTTTGTTAAAAAATTTTAATTTTACATTTGCATTCAAATGGACAGGAGCAGCACTAGCATGCAGTATCATGGGATTTCCTCTAATGGTAAGAGCTATTAAACTAGCTATTGAAATGATAGATTTAAAATATGAGCATGCTGCTATGACATTAGGTGCTAATAAAGTAATAGTATTTTTCACGATAACTTTACCATTAGCTTTACCTGGCATTATAGCAGGGTTTACTTTAAGTTTTGCAAGGTCTTTAGGAGAATTTGGTGCAACAATAACTTTTGTTTCAAACATACCTGGTGAAACTCAAACTCTATCAGCAGCTATATATAATTTTTTACAAATTCCAGATGGAGAGTTTACTGCAATGAGGCTAACTTTAATTGCAATAATTATTTCCATTTCATCATTATTATTATCTGAGATAATTTTTGATAAGTTATTAAAATATAAAAGAGATAATATTGAATAACTTTATATTTATAAACACTAAATTGGGTAGTTTTAAACTTAATTTAGAAGTAAAACTAGTAAAAGGAATTAATTGTTTCTTTGGTCCATCAGGATCTGGAAAAACATCTATAATAAATTGTATAGCAGGATTATATAAACCACATAAGGCAAAAATTATAATTGATAAATCTATTTATACAGATACGAAAGATAATTATCATAAACCAGTACATAAAAGAAATATTGGATATGTTTTTCAAGATGCGAGATTGTTTCCGCATCTTAATGTAAAACAGAATTTACTATATGGTTTCAGATTGAGAAAGACAAATAGTAATACTTTTATCTTTGAAGATATAGTTAGTTTATTAAATATTACAAATATACTCAACAGATATCCCAATAATTTATCTGGCGGTGAAAAGCAAAGAGTAGCTATTGGAAGAGCCTTATTAGCTGATCCAAAGCTAATCTTAATGGATGAACCTTTGTCATCACTTGATCAAAAAATTAAAAATGAACTTATTACTTACCTAGCGAAGATTAATGACTTGCTAAAAATTCCTGCAATTTATGTTTCACATTCTATATCTGAAACATTTATTTTAGGAAATAAGATAAATTTTATTGAAAATGGTGAGATAGTTTTCTCTGGAGCTAGAAAGAATGCCTTATCTTTTTACAACAAAAATGACAATCTTTTATTAAAGGATTCTTTTCTCAAAGGAGAAGTAATAAAAATTAATAAGAATGATGGGTTAACAAAAATAAAATTAGATAAAGAAAAACTTATAATATTTTCAAAAGTACTAAAGCTTAATCAGAGTGTTATCGTTAGAATAAAGTCTTCTGATATAATAATATCAAAAATTATTCCAAGAAAAATCAGTTCTTTAAATTATTTAAAAACAGTAGTAAATGAAATAATTAAACAAGACAATTTAGTTTGTTTAATACTTGCATTTGGATCTAATAATTTAAAAGCTCATATAACTCAGAAATCTTTTAAGCTTTTAAAAATAAAAAAGGGAACTTGCTGTTATGCTATTATAAAGGCTTTAAATATTAATGATATAATAGATATAAATTTAATATAGATTTAATTATCTCTAGCAGATACAAATTTAGTTAACTCTACTAAGGCTTCATTGTATATATTTTTTGGAAAAGATTTTAAAAGTATTTCAGCTTTTTTTGAATATTCTTCAGCAATCTTCTTTGTATTATTTAGAGCATTATATTTGAGTAAAATTTGTTGTGCTTTTTTAAAGTCATTCTTCCTTTGATCTAATTTCTCTACAACTCTAATCCAGAAAAGCTTTTCTTTAGGATTAGATTCTTTTAATGCTAATAATATTGGTAGTGTGACTTTGCCTTCTTTAAAGTCATCACCAGTTTTTTTTCCTATCTTCTTATCTGATAGTTCATAATCTAATGCATCGTCCAGTAGCTGGAAAGCTATGCCTATATAATTACCAAAATCATGAAGTTTTTTTAAATTATTTTTAGTTGTTTTATTTATAATACCGGCTACCACAGCTGATGAGGCAAATAGTTTAGCAGTTTTATCTTCAATTACTTTAAAATATTTTTTTTCATTAATATCTAAATTATTGGTAAGGCTTAACTGCATAACTTCTCCTTGTGCCAAAGACTTAGATGTAGCAGATAAATTTTCAAGAACTTTATAATCTCTGTCAGCTACCATGATTTGAAATGCTTTACTAAACAAATAATCTCCAACTAATACGCTAGCTTTGTTTCCCCAAATTCTGTTAGCTGTTTTTTTTCCCCTTCTTAAGGCACTTCCATCAACTACATCATCATGTAAAAGAGATGCCATATGAATAAATTCTATACAAGATGATAATTGTATATGTCTTGTACCGTAGTTGTAGCCAAATAATTTTGAAAATAAAATAGTCAGAGCAGGTCTAATTCTTTTTCCACCTGAGTTTAATAAATATTCAGAAAGTAATGGAATTAGTGGAACCTCAGACTTTATATTTGCTATCATAAAGTTATTAACTTGTTTAAGATCATCCTTAATTAGATGAGTTAAATAACTTTTATCTTTAAGTGTATTGTTATTCTTAATAACATCTTTTTTATTTTTAATTAGCAAATTATGCAAAATTTTTTCCTAAAATCTATTATTTTAATGATCAGAATAATCTTTTAGCCTATAAAATATTAAGATATATTTTTTATAAAAAAAGTCACTATAATACTTTAAAAAATCTCTTTATATATTTAAATTTTATAGCGATACTAATATTATTAAATATTAATTATAGAGGTAACAAGTGTTTATTACAAAAAAGCCAATAGTAGCATTAATCAAGTTGTCAGGAATAATAGCTTCAGAAAGCAGGTTAGGAAGCAAAGGCAGTCTAAATTTGAATGATCTTTCTGATTCGCTTACAAAAGCATTTTCATTTAAAAATGTTAAAGCAGTAGCTTTATTAATTAATTCGCCAGGAGGCTCCCCAGTTCAATCAGCATTAATTTCAAACAGAATTCTGGAATTATCAAAAGAAAAAGAAGTACCAGTTTATTGTTTTGTTGAGGATTTAGCTGCTTCAGGGGGGTATTGGTTAAGTTGTGCAGGAGATAAAATTTATGCTATGGAAAGCTCTATAATTGGAAGTATAGGTGTTATTTCAGCGGGTTTTGGAGCAGTTGAAGCTTTAAAAAAGCTAGGTATAGAGAGAAGAGTTTATTCCCAGGGAAAAAATAAAGGGCTATTAGATCCTTTTCTTCCTGAAAAAAAAGACGATATAGACCAAATTTTATCTATACAAAAAGATTTACATAAACAATTTATAGATTGGATAAAAATTAGAAGAGGAAAAAGATTAAAAGGAAAAGATGAAGAATTATTTAACGCTGGAATTTGGAGTGGAAAGACATCAAAGGAATTAGGATTAATTGACGGGATAGGAGATTATTATACAGTAATGAAGAATGTTTTTGGTAAAGACATTAAGTTTAAAGATTTTTCAAAAAAAACTTCTTGGTTTAAACAAAAATTTTTTTCACACAGTAAACATGAAGGGTATAGTGGTCTTGTTAATGATGTTTTAAATAATTTAGAACAGAGACTAATTTGGTCTAAGTACGACTTTTAAAATAAATATATTATGTTAGGTTTTAGTTTACCCAAAATTATCTTATTAATAATTATAATACTTTTAATTTGGAATATATTTAAATATTTAGAAAAAAAATCTAAAAATAAAGCAAGTAAAAGTATAAAGGAAAATGAAAATGATAGCGAAGAGGCACTTATAGAATGCAAAAAATGTGGAAGTTTCTATAGTTTAGAAGTAGATAAAAAATGTCCACTTTGTTAATTAATATAATTATATGATTAAAAGAAATTCTGATATTTTAACATTTGAAGACCTTATATTTCAGTTGCAATATTTTTGGCAAAGCAAAGGATGTACAATTTTACAACCTATAGATATAGAGGTAGGCGCAGGTACGTTTCATCCTGCCACCTTGTTAAAAAGTTTAGGGACTGAAAGTTGGAATTGCTCTTATGTACAACAATGTAGACGACCAACTGATGGAAGGTATGGTGAGAATCCGAATAGATTGCAGCAATATTTTCAATTTCAAGTTTTATTAAAACCTTCTCCAGATGAAATCCAAAATCTATATTTAGATAGTATTAGCTCTTTAGGCATAGACCTTAAAAATAATGATATAAGATTTGTTGAAGATGATTGGGAAAGCCCTACTTTGGGTGCCTGGGGATTAGGATGGGAGGTATGGTGCAATGGAATGGAAATTACACAGTTTACTTATTTTCAACAGGTAGGAGGTATAGACTGCAATCCAGTTAGTGGAGAAATAACATATGGTTTAGAACGTATTGCAATGTTGCTCCAAGAAAAACAAAATGTGTTTGATATTATTTGGAGCAAGAACGGGAAAACTTATAAAGATATTTGTTTACAAAATGAGATTGAGCAGTCTCATTATAATTTTGAATTAGCTGATACTGAAAATATAAAAACTAATTTTGATTTTTTAGAAGTAGAAGCAAAAAAATTATTGACAAGTAGTCTTGTTTATCCTGCTTATGAAAAATGTATTAAAGCTAGTCATTTTTTTAATTTATTAGATTCTAGGGGAGTATTAAGTGTCTCTGAAAGAGCCTCTTATATTAAAAGGGTAAGAGAAATATCAAAAAAATGCTGTGAACTTTTTGTTAAGAAAATAGGAGAAAAATAATGTCAGACTTCTTCATGGAGTTAATGTCAGAGGAACTACCAGCAAGCATTTTAAAAACCTCTAGTAAGACAATACACGATTTAATATCTAATAGTTTAAAAAAAAATAATTTATTATTTAAGAAATCTGAATATTTTTTTACTCCAAAGCGATTATTATTTATTTATTATGATTTAAAACCTGCAACTAATCAGATATCAGTAAAAGGACCAAATATAAATGCTCCTAATGCGGCTATAGAGGGTTTTGCCAAATCCAATTCAGTAGATAAAGATCAATTAATCAGAAAGGATACAAATAAAGGAGAGTATTTTTTTATAGAAAAAAAAATATCTAATACAGATATTGAATTAATTTTAATCAAGTTATTAGAAAATAATTTAATTAAAATACCTTGGAAAAAATCAATGAGATGGGGAACCCATAAAATTAAATGGGCAAGGCCACTTAAAAATATTTTATGTATATTTAGTAATAAAACTATAAATTTTAAAATAGATAATATTAATTCTAATAATTTTTTTATTGATAGTAGTCCGCTTTCAAAAAAAATTTCCAAGATAAATTCATTAGATGAATATTTTAGGGCAATTAAAAATGCTGAGATTGAAATAAATCAAAACTTAAGGAGGAATATAATTTTAGCTGAAGGAAAAAAAATAGCGCAATCAAAAAATTTAAAAGTTTTTTTTGAAGAGAACTTGTTGAACGAAGTAGTAAGTTTAATTGAATATCCATATATGTTCTTAGGAGAATTCAATAAAGATTTTTTAAAATTACCATCAGAAATTTTAATTACTTCTATGAAAATAAATCAAAAATATTTTCCACTTTATTTTTCAAACAAAAAATTATCGAATTATTTTTTAATTGTTTCAAATCTAAAGCCTATGGATAGTGGCAAACTTATCATAAATGGGAACCAAAGAGTGATTAATGCTAGGTTAGAGGATGCTTCTTTTTTCTGGGAGAATGATAAATCAAAAAATTTTAATAACGAAACTGATAAATTAGAGAAAGTAATTTTTCATAATAAATTAGGATCACTTAAAGAGAAACTTAAACGAATGGATAATCTGTCACAAATCTTAAAAGAAGATATAGACTTTTCTAAAATAGAGTTTGATGATTTCAAGAGAGCTATTGAATTATGTAAAAATGATTTAGTTTCAGCTGTGGTAAGAGAGTTTCCTACCTTGCAAGGTACTATGGGTTATTATTATTCCAATATAGCTGGTATTAAGAATACAATAAGTGAAGCTATAAAAGAACATTATAAACCCTATGGACCAAATGATATTTGCCCTCAAAGTAAAGTATCTAAAGCACTTGCGATTTCAGATAAAATGGATACTATAACAGGTTTTTTTTCTATAAAAGAAGAACCTTCTAGCTCAAAAGATCCTTTTGCTCTTAGAAGAGCTGGATTAGGGATTATTAGAATAATTATAGAAGGTAAGTTTTCTATTAATTTATCGAATTTAATAAAAAAATCTTTGGAAGCTTATTCAGAAAACAGTAACTTATTGGACATAAAAAATGAAAAGAATAGATATGAGATATTTAGTAAAATTCAAAGCTTTATATTAGAAAGATATGAAAACTTAATTAAAGATAACGATAAATTAAAAATATACATTTTTAAAAGTATCAACATAGACAAAAATAATTTAAACATTTTAGTTATTAATAAATATTGTGAATTAATTAATGAATTTGTTAACAGTAATGAAGGTAATGATTTTTTAGTAGCTTATAAGAGAGTATTAAATATTCTTGAAAGCAATGGAGAATCAGAATCTACTAAAAGTAATGAAAATATTGACATTAAACTTTTTAAAACCGCAGAAGAAAAAAAATTATATCACGAAATAACTAAAATAATAAAAAGTGGTATTTTTCAAAAACTAAGCCAGATAAGCTATTTAAGTTCATTTACTCAACCCATTAATAACTTTTTTGATAATGTACAGATTAATGAAAAAAATATACTTTTAAAAAATAATAGAATATGTCTATTATCTTTATTAAAAAATAAATTAAATCATATTGTAGATTTTTCAAAAATTATTAAAGGAAAAGAGTTATGAGTAAGTGGGTTTATAATTTTGGATTTGGAAAAGCTGATGGAAATGCATCTATGAGAAATGCTCTAGGGGGAAAAGGAGCTAACTTAGCAGAAATGAATAAATTAGGATTGTCTGTGCCTCCTGGTTTTACAATATCTACAGAGGTATGTGATTATTATTATAAAAACAAAAAAAGTTATCCTTCAGATTTAAAATCACAAGTAGATAACTCTATACAAGATATAGAAAATAAATTAGGGTTTAAATTCGGTGGTGGTGATAACCCTCTTCTTGTATCAGTAAGGTCTGGCAGTAGAGCATCTATGCCAGGAATGATGGACACTGTTTTAAATTTAGGGCTAAATGATAATACTGTAATGGACTTAGCAAAAGCTAGTCATGATGAGAGATTCGCTTTTGACAGTTATAGAAGGTTTATTCAGATGTATTCAGATATAGTATTAGATGTACCTCATGCAGATTTTGAAGAGATTTTAGAAGAAGAAAAGTTAGCTAATAATCTTATTTTAGATACCGATCTAACACCTGAAAATATGAAACGTTTAGTTGATAGATACAAAAGTCATATTAAAAAATTAACTAATAAGGACTTTCCACAAGATCCTTCAGAGCAATTATGGGGAGCTATATCAGCGGTATTTAATAGTTGGAAAAATCAAAGAGCGATTACTTACAGAAAACTAAATGATATTCCAGAAGACTGGGGTACGGCAGTTAATGTTCAAGCTATGGTTTTTGGCAATATGGGAAATGATTGTTGCACAGGAGTAGCTTTTACCAGAAACCCGTCTTCGGGAGAAAATGAAATTTACGGAGAGTTTTTAATAAATGCTCAAGGAGAAGACGTGGTTGCTGGTATTAGAACACCTCAACCACTTAGCAAACAAAAAAGTATAGCTAGCAAAGAAAAATCTTTGGAAGAATTAATGCCATCAAAATATAACGAGTTAGTTTCAGTTTTTAAAAAGCTTGAATCTCATTATTTAGATATGCAAGATGTAGAATTTACTATTCAAAAAAATAAACTTTGGATATTACAAACTAGAAATGGTAAGAGAACTACTAGCGCAGCAATAAAAATTGCAGTTGATCTAGTAGATGAAGGAGTTATTTCTAAACAAGATGCATTAACTAGAATAGATCCAGAAACTCTAGAACAATTATTACATCCCACATTAGATCCTAAAGTAGAAAAAAATGTATTAACTAAGGGGTTACCTGCTTCACCAGGTGCAGCCTCAGGAAAAATAGTCTTTAATGCTGATGAAGCAGAAAAGCTTGCTGCTTCAGGAGAACAAGTCATATTAGTTAGGTCAGAAACTAGTCCAGAAGATATTCATGGTATGCATGCAGCTAAAGGAATACTTACTGGGAGAGGAGGAATGACAAGTCATGCTGCAGTAGTGGCAAGGGGTATGGGGAGACCATGCGTTTCTGGAGCATCTGAAATAGTTATAGATGAAAATAGAAAAGTATTAAATATTAAAAATATTGAGCTTAAAAATCATGATATAATAACAATTAATGGTTCAAGTGGTGAAGTAATTAAAGGAAAAGTTGCCACTGTAGAGCCAGAACTATCAAAATATTTTAATGTAATAATGGAATGGTCTACTGAAATTAAAAATTTAGCAATCAGGACTAATGCTGAAACCCCAGATGATGTAAGTATAGCAAAAAAATTTGGAGCAGAAGGAATCGGTTTATGTAGAACAGAACATATGTTTTTTGACAATAATAGAATATTATTTATGAGAGAAATGATTCTCTCTCAAGACCTTGTAGAAAGAAAAAAAGCTTTAGCAAAGCTTGAGCCTTTTCAAAAAAATGATTTTAAAAGAATATTTAAAATCATGGAAGAGTTGCCAGTGACGATCAGATTACTAGACCCACCTTTACATGAATTTCTACCTAAGTCGTATGAAGATAATAATGAGCTATTAGAAACTTTAAATTTAAATAAAGAAGATTTAAAAAATAGAATTGATCAGCTTGGTGAACTAAATCCTATGTTAGGTCATCGTGGTTCTAGATTAGGTATTACTTTTCCTGAAATTTATCAAATGCAAACCAAAGCAATATTAGAAGCAGCAATTGAAGTAAAAAAAGAAACAGATAAAAGTCCCATTATTGAAATTATGATTCCCTTAATTTTTTCTTCTGAGGAATTAAAAATTATAAAAACATCGATTCTAGAGGTAGTAGAAACTTTAAAAGCAGAACAAGAAATTATGCCTAAATTTATTATAGGAACAATGATTGAGTTACCTAGGGCAGCTCTTTTAGCTGATGAAATTGCAGAACATGCAGATTTTTTTAGTTTTGGTACCAATGACTTAACTCAAACCACCTATGGAATTAGTAGAGATGATTCAGGGAGGTTCTTAGATACATATCAAGAAAAAAATATTATTGAAATAGATCCATTTGTTAGTTTGGATACAAAAGGAGTAGGAACTTTAATACAGATTGCTAAAGAAAAATCTCAGAAAGTAAATAAAAACATAAAACTGGGTATATGTGGAGAACATGGAGGAGATCCAAAATCAATATTTTTTTGCAATTTAATAAACTTGGATTATGTTTCTTGTTCACCTTACAGAATACCTATTGCTAGATTATCTGCTGCTCAGGCTGTAATTGCAAGTCAACTAGACAAAACGAAATGACATATTATTATCAGTTATAACTCTCAACTTATTAAGTTTTACGTCATTTCTAAACAAGCATAGACCAAGATTTTTAAAGCTTGATTTCATAGTTCCTACTTTTTTTTGGTCTATATATATGTCCGCATTATTTTCCAAAAAAACTCCGTCTAATAACTCAATAGCTTTTAAACTATACTTTTGTGTACCTCTATATTTTTGTCTAGCAGTATTTTCTTGTCCTATAAAACAACCTTTCTCAAAAGAAACAGCATTAATTTTTTCAAAATTATAATTTAAAATAAAACTTTTATTTTCTAATAGATCTTTTTCAGAATTTGGAATTTTAAACCTTATTCTCATAGGTTCTATTTCTTCATATTTTGAATAATTAAGGTCATAATCAATAGATTTATCACTTTTAAACCAAAATCTAGCTAGGTAATTTTTTAATCTAGGATCTAAGAAACAAATAAATTTTTCTGTTTCATAGAAATTATTTTTTATAAATTTATCTTTTAAATTTTTATTTAATTTATCAAACATTATTACTTTTGTTGCATATTTATTTTCTATTGCAAAGTTAACATCATTTCTTAAGTCATATTTTTTAAAATTATTTATTAAATCTACTGCTTTATTCATACTGCATTCTATTAAAAAGCTTTCATTTCTTTTAATAATAAAAAAGTCATTCATAAATTTTCCTTGAGGAGATAATAAAGCAGTATATAGTACATTTTTTGTTTTTAATTTATTAATGTCGTTAGTTATCAAATTTTGAAAAAAACTATCTATATTTTTTCCAGAAACGTTTATAATATAAGTTTTTAAATCATTCATACTAAATTTTATAATGCATATTACTTTTATAGAAAACTCTTTTAATTTTACTGCATCTTCCTTAAATATAAAAGCAATTGATTCAGTACAAAAAAATTTAATATATTTTACTAAGGAACTTTCTAAAATTGGGCATAAAATTTCAGTTTTTAATCAAATAGATAAAGATGTAATAGAAGACGGAGTTTCCTGGAGAAATATAAATAGTATAAAAAAACTTAGAACAGATGTTTTAATAGTATGTGATGATATAAATTATATAAGTGTAGATTGTTCTGCAAATATAAAAATTTTTTGGTTAAACTATCAGGTAGATAATAATATAGAAAAAAAAATGCTGATTAACTTAATTAAAAATAAATTTATGATTTTATATAGTTCTCAAAGCCTTGTAAGCAGACTAGAAAAAAATTTCAATTATGTGCCAAAAGTTTTCATAGGAAATGGAGTAGCTGAAGAATTTTTTAATCCAAATAATAGTAATATCAGAAAAAGTTGTGCCTTAGTTACAACACACCCTTTAAGAGGCTTAGAATGGCTCATAGAAGTTTGGGTAAAAATAATTAGTTTAAAATTGCCTTGGGCTGAAATGCATGTTTTTTCTAGATCTTTATCTTCTGAAAAATACTCTAAAAATATAAAAATTAATAATTTAAAGCTTAAGTTAAAAAAGTATAAAAACTCTGGTATTATTATAAAAAAACCACTTCCTCAATCAGAATTTATAAATACATTGTCTAACTACAGGGTGCATCTAGATCCTTGTAATTCTGATAATTTTATATCATTAAGTTTATTAGAAAGTCAGGCAGCAGGAATTCCAGTAGTATCAAGATCAAATAATAATATATTTAACACTATATATAATAATGAAACTGGATATGTTGCAGATAACGAGTATACTTTTGCACAAAAAACTATTAATTTACTAAATGATAATGCTTTATTTTTGAGAATAAGTAGTAATTCAAAATTAAATAATTATGTAAAGAAGTGGTCTGAAATAGCTCAAAATTTTGAAAGAATAGTTAATGAAAATTCTATTTATAGGTAATACTAGATTAGGCGATGCTATTTTGTCTACCTCTATATTAAATCATTTTAAAAAAAGTAATATTAAAATTACTGTAGTTTGCAGTCCAGTATCTGCTGATGTATATAAAATATTTTCTAATGTTGAAAATATAATTAGTGTGGTTAAAAAAAAAAGAAGCAAACATTGGTTAGAAATATACCTAAAATTAGAAAGATGTAAATGGGACCTGGTTATAGATCTTAGAAATACAATTATTTCAAGAATCATAAGAAAGAAAAAAATTTACAGAATTAAAATAAATAATAACAAGCATAAGGTTGAAAATCTTTGTAAGACTATAGGTTTAAATTCAGTATTATCACCTAATATCCCTGTAAGTAAAAAAATTATCAAAGATGCTTTAGAGGTAACTCGTAATAAAAGTTTAAAGAGTCCAATTTTGGCAATTGCACCGGTTACTAATTGGGATAGAAAGAATTGGCCTTTAGAAAAATTTGCAGACCTTGTGAATAGGCTTGCTAAAAAGAAGGTAAAAAATAATTATTATTTTCGAAGCGTAATTTTATTAGGCAATAAAAATGAAAAAGAAAAATGTGAACTTTTAAAAAACAGAATAAAAAATATTATGGTAGTAAATTTAGCAGGAGAATTAAAAATAGATGTTTTATATAGCATATTAAAAAATAGTAAATTATTTGTTGGCAATGATTCCGGGCTAATGCACTTAGCTGCTGCTTCAGGTGTATTAACATTAGGCCTTTTTGGCCCCAGTAAAACTGAACATTATAAGCCATGGGGCAAAAATGCTTATTTTATTAGAACTAAAAAAAGCTATGATGAACTAGTGCTTAGTAAAGACTATAACAGGAATGATAATAGTAATTTAATGAACGAACTTTCTGTAGAAGATGTTTGCAAAAAATGTATTTCAGTGTTGAATTAATCTAATATTTTAAATTATAATTTACTTTCAGTAATTTTTATTTTTTTTGGATTTGAATTTAAAGGAGGGATTTTTATCAAATCTATATTAAGTAGACCCTTCTCTAAATTTGCTCCAGCTATTTTAATATTTTCAGCCAAACGAAATTTTTTTTCAAAAGCTCTATGAGCTATGCCTTTATACAAGTAATTTTTATCAATATTTTTTTTGCCTGAGCTTTTTATAGTTAGAATAGTCATTTCCAATGTTATAGAAAGGTCATTTTTTTCAAAGCCAGCTAATGCTAATGAAATTCTGTAGAAATTCTCTTCTAATTTCAAAATATTATAAGGAGGGTAGCCTGCACTCTGACTAGAATTCGCTGAATCATTAAGCATTCTATTTAAATGGTCAAAACCCAAAGAGGCTTGAAATAAATAACTAAGATCTAAGGTCATGATTTTATAGTTTTTATGGTTAAATTCATGATTATAAAATTATTCTAAGGGTTAATAACTATGTTTGCTAGTTGGAAACTTAAGATTTCTTACTTCCTTGGAATATTTTTCTACTGATTTATTAATTATGTCATTTAAATCAGAATATTTTTTAACAAAACGGGGGGTAAAATTTTTATATAACCCTAATAAATCATCTACTACTAAAACTTGTCCATCACAATATTTGCCTGCTCCGATTCCTATACAAGGAGTTTTGACACTCATAGTAATTTTTTTTCCTAACTCACTTTTCATAGCTTCAAGAATTAATGAAAAAGCACCGGCATCCGAAACAGCTTTAGCATCATTTAATATTTTATTTTCTTCAGCTTTATTTTTTCCTACAGATTTAAATTTTCCTACTAAATTAATTTTCTGAGGCATAAGGCCTACATGTCCCATAACAGGAATACCTCTAGTAACTAAAAAGTCTATTGTGCTTGCTATTTCTAATCCTCCTTCTAATTTTATAGCAGTAGCGTTAGTATTAGATAAAATTTTAGAGGCTGTATCAAAAGCTTTAAATTTATCAGCTTCATAAGTTCCAAATGGCATATCTACTACTACTAAAGCTCTTTTACTATTATTAACTACACATTTGCCGTGATCAATCATCATTCTAGTAGTAACAGACAGAGTATTGTCATGTCCATATATTGTCATTCCTAAGGAGTCGCCTACTAATAAGATATCTACATGATTATCTAAAATCTTTGCCATTTGTGCTGTATAGCAAGTTAACATTACTATTTTAGATAAATTTTTCTTATTACAAATCTCAGGAATAGTTAATCTATTTTCCATTTTAGAGCTCCTTTGTTATTGAAGTATAAATAATAAATATTAATAAAGTTTATGCAAATAAAATAAATCTTCAAATGCAACTGACATTCATTATCATTGACATTTATTATTATATGCATTAGGTTTATTTAGGGGATGAGATGTATATTTGTTTATGTAATAATTTAACTTCTAAAAATGTAGATGAAGCATTGAAAAATGGTATTTCCTCTACCAAAAAAGTATATAGCTTTTATAATTGTAAACCTAAATGTGGAAAATGTATTGATTTTATGGAATGCATTATAAGAAAAAATTCTAAAAGAGAAGAAGTATTGTAGATTATAAGATCATAAATTTAATATCGGCATACTTCTATCATTATCTAAATAATAAGCATTTGTAGCTTCTAGTTTTTCATTAAATTGAATAATCATAGGATTTCCTGTAGGGATTTCTAATTTATTAATTTTTTTATCAGTAATATTAAAAATATATTTACACAAAGCCCTTAAGGAATTACCGTGAGCAGTTATAATTACAGTTTTATTATTTTTAATATTTAATTCAATATTATTTGTATAATAATCTAATACCCTAATATAAGTATCTTTCAGTGATTCAGTTTTGGGTATTTTATCAATTGGTATTAACTTATTTAATGGGCTAAATTTATTAAGGTTAGGTGAATCACTTGACATTATTGGAGGAGCTATATCCCATGATCTTCTATAGTTATTAAAAAGAGTAGCTCCTAATTTATTTTTAGTATCTAATTTATTTAAACCAGTAAGATCTCCATAATGTCTTTCATTTAATTCCCATGATTTAATAACTTTAAATTTGTCATTTCTTGATTCTTTTAATAGTATATCAAGTGTTTTAATGGCTCTTAATAAGAAAGAAGTGTAACAAATATCAAAGCTAATTTTATGATTTTTTAAATATAAACCGGCTTTTTTTGCTTCTAACTTTCCTAAAGATGACAGAGGAGAATCTACCCAACCTGTGAATTTATTTTCAGCATTCCACAAGCTTTGTCCATGTCTTATAAGTATTAATTTAGTCATAAATTCAGATTAAAAAGTAGATTAAACTTTACTATCAATATTAGCGTATATCAATTATAATCAATATTATTAATGATAATATACGGGGAATAAATATGAAAGGTAATAAAATAATAATAAGTCATTTGAATCAAGTTTTAAAAAATGAACTTACTGCAATAAATCAATATTTTTTACATTCTAAAATGTTTAAGGATTGGGGATATTCAAAGTTAGGTGATTATGAGTATAAAGAATCTATAGATGAAATGAAACATGCTGATCAAATAATAGCACGTATTTTATTTTTAGAAGGTCTACCTAATGTTCAAGATATGAATAAAGTTATGATAGGCGAAGAGCCTGTTGAATGCCTAAAATGCGATTTAACATTAGAAGAAAAAGCTTTAGATGATTTAAAAAATGCAATAGCTGATAGTGAGATACATAGAGATTTTGTTTCTAGAGATCTCTTTAGATCTATTCTTGATAGTGAAGAAGAACATGTAGATGTAATTGAAACACATCTTGGCTTAGTTGGTAAAGTTGGAAAAGAAAATTGGTTGCAAAGTCAAATTTAATAAAGTATTTTTTATTTTATGACTGAATTTGCTAGTACTAATAATTATATTGCTACAAAAGATTTAATAGAATCTGTAAACGCCAGTATTAAATTAGAAAAACCTTTACTTATTAAAGGAGAGCCAGGAACAGGTAAAACAAAATTAGCTGAAGAAGTAGCAATAAAATTAAGCACCGAATTAATAAAGTGGAATATAAAGTCAACTACTAAGGCTAAACAGGGTCTTTATGAATATGATGCTGTGTCTAGACTTAGAGACTCCCAACTTGGAGATAAAAAAGTTAAAAATGTAGGAAACTACATAAAAAAAGGGGTATTGTGGGAAGCTTTTGAAGCCACAAATAAACCTGTTCTATTAATAGATGAGATTGATAAAGCAGATATAGAATTTCCTAACGATTTACTACAGGAATTAGATACAATGGAGTTTTTTGTTTATGAAACGTCTAAAACTATAAAAGCTAAACAAAGACCGATAGTAATTATTACATCTAATAACGAAAAAGATTTACCTGATGCTTTTTTAAGAAGATGCTTTTTTCATTATATAAATTTTCCTGATATTAATACATTACAGCAAATAATAAAGGTGCACTTTCCTGATATCAAAAAAAATATTTTGAATGCGTCTTTAAAATCTTTTATAGAGGTTAGAGAAACTTCAGGTATTAAAAAAAAACCATCTACATCTGAGTTACTAGATTGGATAAAACTAATTTTGGCAGATGATCTTGAGGTTAATGATTTAACAAATACAAAGAGTAAAAACATACTACCACCTCTATACGGTGCGCTTCTTAAAAACGAGGCTGATGTGGAGTTATTTCAAAAAATTGCTTTTATGAGTCGTAGAGAAGGGTAATGTTTTTAAAACTTTTTGGTTCTCTTAGAAGTTTTGGGGTACCAGTAACTTTAAAAGAATACTTAGATTTATTAAATGGAATGGAAAAAGGTATCTGCGACAACAAAAATATGGAAGATTTTTATAATTTTTCTAGACTTTGCTTGGTTAAAGATGAAAAACATTATGATAAGTTTGACAAAGCATTTAATAGTTTTTATGAAGAAAATTTACAATTTACAAACCTGATTGAAAAAAATATTCCTAACAAATGGGTAATTAATGAATTAAAAAAAATATTTTCAAAAAAAGAAAAGGATAAAATTGTAAATGAAAATGATTGGAATAAAATATTAGAGGAATTTGATAAAAGGCTTAAGGAACAGAAAAAAAAACATAGTGGTGGAAATAAGTGGATAGGCACAAATGGGACTTCTATGTATGGAAATTCAGGCTACAATCCTAAAGGTATTCGAATAGGTGGTAGCTCAAATAACAGAAAAGCAGTAAAAGTATGGGAGAAGAGAGAGTATAGAGATCTTGATGATGAAGTTATAATCAATACTAGGAACATTAAAATGGCATTAAGAAGATTAAGAAAGTTAACAAGAGAAGGGAATAAAGATGAATTTGATTTGACTAATACAATAAATTCAACTGCTAAAAATGCTGGTTATTTAAATATAAAATATAGAGCCGAAAAGAAAAATAGTATTAGAGTTTTACTTCTTATAGATATTGGGGGATCAATGGATGATCACGCAAAAAACTGCGAAGAAGTTTTTTCTGCTGCAAAAACTGAGTTTAAAAGTTTAGATTACTTTTATTTTCATAACTGTATATATGAAAAATTATGGAAAAAAAATGATAGAAGGTTCTCTGATAACATTTCTACTGATTCTATTTTAAAAACTTATAATAAAAATACTAAAATAATAATAATCGGAGATGCATTAATGTCGCCTTATGAAATAACTTATCCAGGCGGAAGTGTTGAACATTGGAATGATAAACCAGGATCTTACTGGATTAATAAAATTACAAACTACTTTGATAAATTTGTATGGTTAAATCCTGAAGAACAAATCAATTGGAAGTATTCTCAATCTACAAGTATTCTAAAAAAGCTTATGAGAGAAAATATGTATCAAATGAATCTAAAAGGTATAGAATTAGCTATGAAAAACTTAGCAAAATAAGAAAGGACCAACTTTATGCGTTTAAAAGAAAAAGTAGCAATCATTACTGGAGGGGCTTCTGGTTTTGGAAGGGGAATAGTCGAAAGATTTATAAATGAAGGAGCTAAGGTTGTTATTGCTGATATTAATTTAGAATTAGCTAATCAAGTAGCTGATGGGTTGGGAGATAATTGTATTGCGGTTGAAGTTAATGTGTCCAATGCCTTAGATATTGAAAAAATGATTGATGAAACAATAAAAAATTTTTTAAAAATAGATATACTGGTACAAAACGCGGCAATAGGAATGAAGCCACAAGCTCTAGTGGATACTTCAATAGAACTTTATGATAAATTGTTCAATACTAATGTTAAATCTATTTTTTTAGGTTCTAAAAATATAATACCAGTTTTTGAAAAACAAGGAGAAGGCGGAGTAATACTAAATATTATTTCAACAGCTGCTATAAGACCTAGGCCTGGCTTAACGGTTTATAATTCAACTAAGGGAGCGCTAATTCCTATGACAAAAGCTTTGGCTTTAGAGGTTGCTAAATCAAAAATTAGAGTAAATGGACTATGTCCAGTTGCGGGCGAAACTCCAATGCTAAAAGATTTTTTAGGTGATGCAAACCAAGAAGATAATTATAAAAAATTTATATCTACTGTTCCTATGGGAAGGTTAGCGGAGCCTTTAGATGTAGCAAATGCAGCACTTTACCTTTGTTCTGATGAAGCAAATTTTATCACTGGAACCTTGTTAGAAATTGATGGAGGAAGATCAGTATAAAAAAAAGGGTTGCCGAATCTATATAAGTGCATTATTTTATACTTATATAATTTTATTAAACACTCACATTGGGAGGAAACATGAATCTATCAGTTAATGGTATTAACCAGGTTGTTGACGCACCTGGAGATACTAAACTACTATGGGTTATACGTGAGCACCTAAGATTAACTGGAACGAAGTTTGGTTGCGGTTTAGGCTTATGTGGCGCATGTACTGTTCATATGAACGGTGAAGCTGTTCGTTCTTGTCAGGTAGAACTTTCTGACGCTGAAGGAACTCAAATTACTACAATAGAAGGTCTTGGTGCTAATGGTCATCATGCAGTACAAAAAGCTTGGGCAGAGATTGAGGTACCACAATGCGGATACTGTCAGTCTGGGCAAATGATGAATGCAGCAGCTTTCTTAAACTCTAATTCTGCTCCATCTGAAACAGAGATCATAGATGCACAGCAAGGAAACATTTGTAGATGTATTACATATAACAGAATCAAGACTGCTATTAAAAGAGCGTCTGAAATAATGCAAGGAGCTTAAACTATGACAAAACACATTAATAAAGTTTCAGGTCTCTCTAGAAGAGAGTTACTAGTTGGCTCAGCCGCTGGTGCAGGACTTGTAATTGGTTATTCAGTTTTACCAAATGCTGTTGATAGTGCTTCTAAAGCTATTGCTGCAGGTAATTGGGATCATCAACAATTTTTAACAATGGATGCTGATGGTATAGCTACAGTTCATATTACTAAGTGTGAAATTGGTCAACACGTAGGTACAGCTTTAGCACAAGCAGTCGCTGAAGAATTAGAAATCAATTGGAATGATGTAAGAGTTGATTACCCAGAGTCCCATGCTAAATGGGGACTACACATTACTGGCGGATCTTGGTCAGTTAACTGGACTTTTGACAGAAATTCAAGAATTGGTGCTTCAGCAAGAATAGCATTAGTAGAAGCTGGATCAAAAATGATGAATGCTTCCGCTAATAATTGTTATGCAAAAAACAGTAAGGTATATAGTGCAGACGGTAGATCAGTAACTTATAAGGAAATTTTAAGTTCAAATACTATAGATAGAACATTTAGTGAAGAAGAAATGAAGGCTATTAAACTTAAAAGTTTTGGTGAATATTCTATAGTAGGTCAGTCAAAGCAACCATTAGATTTACCTGCAAAGCTTGATGGATCTGCTAAATATGGAATAGATGTATTCGTACCTAACATGATTTACGCTATACCTATCCAGAATCCTACCAGATACGGATCGATTCCAAAGTCTGTTGACGAAAGTGATGCAAAAAAAGTTGATGGTTATGTAGGAGCTTATGTAAATAAAGAAGGATTTACTAGAGTTAATACAGGCTATGTTGTAGCATTAGGTGAGACATATTGGGCAGCTGAAAAAGCAGCAAAGGCGCTTAAGATTGATTGGGATTTAGGAGAAAATCAAAATGTTTCTGATAAAAGCATTAGAGACGAATCAATTAGATTGCAAAAGGATCCTAGCTCAGGTTTTCTATGGGTTTTAGAAGGAGACACTGATAAAGGAATGAAGAATGCTCAAAATAAACATACTGCAGTTTATGAGACAGCAATTGCTTATCATGGATGCTTAGAGCCAATGAACGCTGTAGCTTATGAAAAAGACGGCGTTATGCATATCCATTCTGGCCACCAATCTTTTACTTTTGCAGTAGGTAATACTGCAGCAGCACTTGGGGTTGAAGCAGATAAGGTTGTTTGTCACCAGTATTATGCTGGTGGTGGTTTTGGAAGAAGAACAGAGCCAGACGCACATATATTAACTGCTCAAGTATGTAAATATGCTGGTAGACCAGTCAAATTGATTTTCAGCAGAGAGCAAGATATGATGTTTGATTTTCATAGAACACCAACTTATCAGGTAATTGAAGGAGGTGAGGAATTCGGAAGAATGACAGCTATGAGTCATGATGTTGTAGCTGGATGGTCAACCAAAAGAGCGGCTCCTGGTTTTATGCCTGACTCAGTAGATAAAAAAGGTAAAGTTGACCAGTTTTCTACTAATGGTTCAGATCATTGGTATGATATTCCTAATCACAAAGTAAGGTCTATAAATAATGAACTATCTGACAAAGCTTTGCCAGTTGGTTTCTTAAGAGCTGTAGCACCTTCATGGACTTTTTGGGCTGTAGAAAGTTATTTAGATGAGATGGCAAAGAAAGCAGGAAGAGATCCTCTTGCTTTTAGACTTGATCATCTAACAGCTGCAGGTAAAAACGCTGGTGCAGCGCCGAATTCAGTTGGTGGAGCACATAGATTAAGAAATGCTTTATTAGTTGCTGCAGGTAGAGCTGGTTACGGAGTTAAACCTTTAGGTGAAAATGAAGGAATGGGCTTGGCATGTGTGTCATCTCAGGAAAGAGGATCACCTACATGGACAGCTTGTGTTGCCGAGGTAAAAGTTGACCCAAATTCTGGTGAAGTAGATGTTAAAAAGATTACAGTATCTATGGATGTTGGAACTGCAGTCAACCCTGATGGTGTTAGAAAACAGATAGAGGGATCAGCGTTATATGGTATATCGTTAGCTCTTTATGAGGAACTAAATATGAAAAATGGTTCTATTCAACAAGGTAACTTTGATACTTGGACACCTATGAGACTTAACCAGGTTCCAGAGATAGAGACTGTACTTATTCAGAATGGTCATTATCCTGCCGGTACAGGTGAACCTGCAACTACTGTTGTGGCTCCTGCTATAGCGAATGCTATTGACAACGCTATAGGAGCAAGAGTTAGATCACTTCCGATCACTCCTGAGAAAATCAAGAGTGCTATGAGAGAAGCATAAGTCTAACTTTATAAAAAATTAAAAGGGTAAAGATATTTCTTTACCCTTTTTTTTTATTTTAAAAAAAGATACAATTAAGTTTTAATTATATTAATAAGGTACTTACAATGAATAGAATTATCAGTAGATTAATAATCTTTATGCTAGCTTTTATGGGAACCTCCTTAGCATTTGCAGCATCAGGAGGTGAGCTTCTAAACCTTAAAATGATTTTAAGTGGTCCTGCTATTTTTTCTTTAGTTACCTTTGTCATAGCTTATTTCTTTGTTATGACTGAAGAGTTTAGTCATTTAAGAAAATCAAAGCCAGTAGTAATTGCATCTGGTGTTATATGGATGGCAGTTGCCATTACGGCTACTTCTAATGGAGTACCTTATAATGATATAAACTTTACCTTTAGGCATGTTTTTTTAGAGTTTGCTGAATTATTTATGTTTTTATTAGTGGCTATGACTTTCATCAATACTATGACTGAAAGAAATGTATTTGAAGTTTTAAGAGCTTGGTTAGTAAACATGGGCTTTGATTTTAGGAAAATTTTTATAATTACTGGCATTCTATCTTTCTTTATATCGCCAATAGCTGATAATTTAACAACAGCTTTATTAATGTGTGCTGTGGTTATGGCTGTAGCTAAAGGTAATAAAAAATTTATTTGTTTAGCGTGTATTAACATTGTTATAGCCGCAAACGCTGGCGGAGCATTCTCTCCTTTTGGAGATATTACAACTTTGATGGTATGGCAAAAAGGAGTTATTCCTTTCACTGGTTTTTTTAGTATATTTGTACCATCAGTAGTGAATTATATTGTACCTGCAGTTATAATGTATTTTGCGATACCAAAAGAGAGTCCTGAGCAATCAGATGAGAAAGTGGGATTAAAAAAAGGTGCTTTAGTATCTATTTTCCTTTTTCTAGGAACTATTACTTTAACTGTTATTAGTCATCAGAAGTTTCATATGCCTACGACTTTTGGAATGATTACTGGACTTGGCATATTATCTCTATTTGGGTTTTATTTAAAGAAAACTGATAATACCGGACAGACTAAATTTGATATTTTTACTCAAGTGGGAAAGGCTGAATGGGATACTTTATTATTCTTTTATGGTGTTTTAATGTGTGTGGGTGGGTTATCTGCATTTGGATATCTAGCTTACACTGCTGAAGTAACTTATATAGATTTAGGTCCAACTATAGCAAACGTGTTAGTGGGAATACTATCAGCAATAGTAGATAATATCCCCGTCATGTATGCAGTCTTAACAATGTTTCCTGGTATGGATGAAGGTCAATGGCTTCTTGCAACATTAACTGCTGGTGTTGGAGGAAGTATGTTGTCTATTGGTTCAGCAGCTGGAGTTGCTTTAATGGGACAATCAAAAGGTAACTATACATTTTTTGGACATTTAAAGTGGACACCTGTTATTGCTTTAGGTTATGCAGCTTCAATATATATACATTTGATCTATAACGCTGATAAATTTGATAACATACCTATTGTACTATAATTAAATTTATAGTAAAAATATAAAGTTCGGGGCGTAGCGCAGCCTGGTAGCGCATCTGCTTTGGGAGCAGAGGGTCGAGTGTTCGAATCACTCCGCCCCGACCACTTTTAATAATATGAATTATAAAATATATAAAAAAAAAAAAATCGCCTACTCAATCAGGAGTTAAAAAAGAAAATTACTGGCTATTGGAAGATATTACCTATGATACTTATAGTGAAGATCCTTTAACTGGATGGAAATCTACAAAAAATAGTAAAATAAAACTTAAATTTAATAGCAAGCAAGAAGCAACTGATTATGCAAGAAAACATAATCTTAATTTTGAATTAATAGAAGAAGAAAAAAGAAAATTTAAGGTAAAAAGTTATTCTGATAATTTTAAATTTAAAAGAGTAAGAACTGAGATCTAATAAATTTTAAAAGATTTTTCATGAGTCAAATAATTATAAAAGGTATTGAAGAATTAATTAATGAAGCTAAAGAAATTAGCAAAATTATTACATTTGAAGATGCAAAAAAAAATTTAAATAATGAAGATTTTGTATATATTGACATTAGGGATTACAGAGAAATAGTTCGTGAAGGAAAAATCCCAGGAGCTTATTCTTGTCCAAGAGGAATGTTAGAGTTTTGGATAGATCCTAAGAGTCCCTATCATAAAAATATTTTTAATCAAAATAAAACCTATATATTTTACTGCGCTAGTGCTTGGAGGTCAGTATTAGCAGTTAAAACCGCTACTGAAATGGGTCTAAAACCGGTATTTCATATTGAAGGAGGTTTTAATTATTGGGTAAAGAAAGGTGGAAAGGTGGAAATAGTTTCTAATAAAAAAAAAGTATAGTATTAAAAACTTTTACACTTTTATTTTTTAAAAATTAGTTTATATTTTTTGTAAGTGTCCTCGTAGCTCAGCTGGATAGAGCATCTGCCTTCTAAGCAGAGGGTCGCAAGTTCGAATCTTGCCGAGGACGCCATAAGATGAGTAGATATTAATTTTAGTATATGATAGTTTTAGTTATGAATTTTTTTACAATTTTGTTTTTGCTTTGTGTTTTTTTTTCCATGGGTTCATGTACTAGAGGAGGAGTCCCTTTGCTAAGTACTGGTGTTTCAGGTACTGAGGGATTACCTGCAGAACAGCTAAGCTTTGCAAAGTTTAAAGATATTCCAATTCCTGATGGGGCGGTTATGGATATGAAAAATACGGTAATTTTTGGTAGTGACGAAGATTGGTTTGGAAGATTAGCTTTATTACCTAATATGAGCCATGCAGAGACTTTTGACTTTTTTAGATATGAAATGCCTAATTTAAATTGGTTAGAGATTACTAATGTTAGAGCCACTAGCAGTGTATTATCTTATGAAAAAAATTCTAGGGTAGTAACTATACAAATTTCTAATTCGTATGGACAAACCATTTGTTCCATCAATATGTCTCCAAAAAAAAAATAGGTGTTAGATGAGTAATAATGAAGATGATAATAAATACTATTTGAGTGTTGCTACTGTATCAATTTTGACTTTATTAGTATCTGCAGGAACTATATATTTATTAGTAATTATTTTCAATTAGATCATAATCTTATTTTATTTTCTCTATAAGCACACCTCCAGGTGCTTGTTCGGTAGGGGTTATTTCAATCATTGATATATTGACATGTGGAGGTGTTTCTATGGCGTAAATAATACTATTAGCAATATCTTCTGGGTTAAGTAAAGTAAGTCCTGTTTTCATTTTTTTACTATCTTTTTTATTGTCAAAGGCGACATCAAAAAATTCCGTATTAACTCTACCTGGATTAATTTCAGTACATCTTATACCTTTGCCGGATAATTCTAATCTTAAATTTTGATTTATTAAATGTACTGCACCTTTAGAGCCTCCATAAACTGAGCTAGACAATGGATATAAACCAGCTATTGAGCCTATATTTATAATATGGCCTTTTTTTTTTCTTACCATATTTGGAGTAATGCATCTGAGTAAATGTAAAAATGAATTTACATTGGTGTCAATAGTAGCATCAATATCTTTGGCCTTAGTGTTAAATATTTTAACAAATCCTTTTCCAAGGCCGGCATTATTTATTAAAATATCAAAATTAATTTTTTTAAGCTTTTCGAGAGATTTTCTATCTCTTATATCCATTACAATAATTATACATCCTGTTTCTTTAGATAATTGATTAAGTTTAGTTTTTCTTCTAGCTAAGGCATATACTTTAATTCCTTTATTAACTAGAGCTTTTACTGTCGCTCTTCCTATTCCGCTTGATGCACCTGTAACTAAAGCTGTTTTGTAATCATTTTTAATCATATTCTTTCTCAGTAGTTTTTTTTTCGAAAATTTTATATAAATATTTTTTTTCTTTATTAGCTTCTATTAAAACTTTATTTTCTATGTTTCTAAACGAATCTATAAATTTTTTTCCTTCGTTTGATATTTTAGCACCTCCCGTTCCCTTTCCACCAGTATTAGTTAATATTATTTTATTAGGAGAGGCACTATTTATTTCTTTCACAAGTCGCCATGCTTTTTTATAGGACATACCTAGTTTTTTTGCTGCAGAAGATATTGAACCTAAAGTATCTATATTTTCTAATAAGATAACTTTTCCAGGTCCTATATAAAAACTTTTTCCTATTTGAATTCTAATTTTTATAAAATCACTTAACTTATTATTTTTCAAAACTTACTATATCTCCTATATTAATATTTAAAAGTTCTACTAAACCAGCTTTAATTTCCAATGCATATTTAGCTACAAGTTTTGACTGTAAAATAGTTTTAGATTCAGGTTTTGTATTTTTAATAATATCTACTATATATTTATTTTTTGAAATAAATATAATATCCAATGGTATATAGGTATCTTTCATCCACATATTAACCTTATGCTCACTGGGAAATATAAAAAGCATACCTTCATTATTTTTAATATCATCGCGGTTCATCAGGCCTTTTATTCTTTTATTTTCAGTATTTGCAATTTCTACATTAAAATATATCTCTTGATTATTACTTTTTATTTTTATTAGAGTGCTGTAATTAGAGCTATATGTAAAAGTGCTTAAAAATACTATTGAAGTAATTAAGATAATTTTAAAGTGCAACATTAATATAATTGTTTTATATTATATTTATGAATCTTACCAACAAAATATTTATTTCGCTTTTACTAGGTATAGTCCTAGGGAGCGTAATAAATTATTTTTTTTCAGATCTAGTTAATATTTTAATTAGTCCTGTGAGTGTTTTAGGAAAATTATTTGTTTCCTCGCTTAAAATGCTTATTGTTCCTGTGGTCTTTTTTTCAATAGTATGCGGTGTAACTAACTTGGGAGATACTAGTTCTTTAGGCAGAATAGGAGGAAAATCTATATTTCTATATTTATTTTCGACGTTTATTGCCATCACCTTAGCATTAGTTTTTGCAAATATTATAGATCCTGGAACAGGTGCTAAATTTTCTTTAAACAATAACTATCAAGCAAACTCTCCTCCTCCATTGAGTAATATTATAGAAAATCTCATTCCTACTAATCCATTGAAAGCTTTATCAGATGGAAACATGCTACAAGTGATACTTTTTGCAATAATTTTAGGTATTACTATTACTAAATTAGAAACTTCAAGTAATTATAAAATAAAGGTAGCATTTGATTCTTTTAATGTACTTTTTCTTAAAATGATCGATATCATTATGTTGTTTGCTCCATATGGAGTGTTTTTTTTAATATTTAAAACTTTCATGACTCAAGGTTTTAACGCAATAACAGAATTAGCATCTTACTTTTTTACTGTATTAGTAGTTTTAATTATTCACTTTATAGTTACCTATGGATGTTTAATTTATTTCTTTACAAAAATTAAATTGATTTATTTCTACAAAAAAATGAGAAAAACTTTTTTATTTGCTTTTTCTACTGCAAGTAGCGCTGCTACTATACCTGTTACGCTTAAGACTGTTGAAGAAGATTTAGGTGTAGATAAATCAGTAGCATCTTTTTCAGTACCATTAGGAGCAACTATTAATATGGATGGTACAGCAATTATGCAAGGAGTTGCGACTGTTTTTATAGCTAATGCGTATGGTATTCAATTAAACCTATCTGATTTTGTTTCGGTAATTATGGTAGCAACCTTGGCGTCTGTAGGAACAGCCGGAGTACCAGGAGTAGGTTTAATTATGCTTGCTATGGTTCTTAATCAAGTAGGATTGCCGTCAGAAGGAATAGCATTAATTATTGGAATAGATAGAATATTAGATATGACAAGAACAGCCGTTAATGTAACAGGAGATGCAGCTATATCATGTGTAGTAGCAAGCTCAGAAAATAAATTGAAAGTCAAATTATAAGTTACTGTTAAGTTTTAAATACCATTCTGTCCAAGAGCCATCATAAATTGTCCAATTTTTTTTTCCTATTAATTCAAGAGATATTGCAATATTACATGCTGCTACTCCAGAACCACAACTGCAAACAAGTAGTTTCTTATTTTCAGGTATGCTTCTAAAAATACTTCTTAAATTAGTTTTATTTTTAAAGTGTCCTTTATAATCAAATAAAGAAAATGTAAAATTTTTACTTCCTGGGATTATTCCTTTACCTATATTTGCTCTAGGCTCTGCTATGAGTTGGAGAAACCTTTCCCGGGGTCTGGCATCAAGAACTAAAAGATTTTTTTCATTATTCTTTAATTGACTATTCAAATTATTGTAATTTATTAATAATGATTTTTGTAATGTTTTAATTTTATAAAAAGTTTTACTGATTTTTCTAATTTTTTTTGTAATCAACCCACCAGCTCTTTTCCAGGCATCTAAACCTCCATCAAGAACAAACACATTTTTATGTCCAAAATATTTAAAAGTCCACCAAACTCTTGGAGAGCTCAAAACACCTTCTTTACAATAGATTATTAATATATCTTTATTATTAATTCCTATTCTGCTTATTTCATATTCAAATTTTTTTTTATTAGGAAGCATATGTGGTAATTTATCATTTGTATTTGATATTTTATCAATATCAAAAAATACTGCTTTTTCGATATGATGTTTTAAATATTCTTTATAAGCATCTCTTCCTGTATTTGGTAAGTACCACGAGGCATCTATTATTTTAATATTTTTTTTCTTTATATTTTTTTTTAACCAAGAAGCATTTTTTAACATATTCAAAACTTTTTTAATGTTTTATAAAAATATTATTTTTTTCTAAAAAATTTTTATTAAAAATTTTACTAGTATATCTTTCAGCACTATCACATAAAACTGTTACTATAGTTTTATTAGGACCCAACTCTTTTGCTAGTTTTATGGCTCCTCCAATATTAATTCCTGATGTAGGCCCTAAAAATAAACCTTCGGCATTGATTAATTCATAAATAATTTTTAAGGCAGTAATATCATTAACTTTAAAAGCACCATCAAAATCAATGCCCTCTAAATTTTTAGTTATTCTGCTTTGTCCTATTCCTTCTGTTATAGAAGTTAGAGCTGCCTTTGGATATCCTTTTCTGATCCAAGAATACATTCCTGAACCATAAGGATCTGCACAGAATATTTTAATATTTTTATTTTTTTCTTTTAATCCTATATAATTACCAGCAAGTGTCCCACCCGTTCCTACAGAACAAATAAAGGCATCTATTTTTCCATTAGTTTGGGCCCAAATTTCTTGAGAGGTTGTTTTTATATGTGCTTCTCTGTTAGCAATGTTGTCAAATTGATTAGTCCATATAGCATTTTCATTTTTTGCTATTTTTTTTGCTAGTTGAATATAATTATTAGGATCTTTATAGGGCAACTGTTTTGTTAATACTACTTTAGCCCCTAAATATTTTAAAAGGTTTATTTTTTCCTTACTTTGATTATCTGGCATTACTATTTTTGTCTTGTAACCAAGAGCATTTCCTATAATGGTAAGTCCTATTCCAGTATTTCCTCCAGTGCCCTCAACTATTAATTTGCTTTTACCTTTTGCTTCTAAAATCATATTTAATGCAGCTCTATCTTTTATAGATTGACCTGGATTAAGGTATTCTGCTTTACCAAGAATATTACAACCAGTTATTTCAGAAGCTTTTTTTAGTTTAATTAAAGGAGTATTACCAACTAGATTTATTATACTATTATAGCTATCCATAGCCTATTTCTTTTTTAATTTTTTAAATATACTATTTTGAGGGTTATATCCTTTAATAGCTAATAAAATAAAAACGCATGTACTTAAAAAAACTATTATTATTCCTTGGTAGTAGAATTTTCCTAAACTTGCTGCCCTTATAATTTCAACACCATAAGTAAACGGGTTAATCTTTGCTAAATAATAAATAAATAAAGCCCCATTATCTATAAGCCTCCAAAGAGGGTAAAGTGCTGAAGAAATAAAAAACATAGGAAAAATTACAAAATTCATAGTTCCTGCAAAATTTTCTAATTGCTTAATGTGAACTGATAGAAACAAACCTAAGGATCCTAACATTAGAGAAAATAATACAATAAATGGAAAAGCATATATCCAGCCATAAAAACTAGTTACGAATGGAGTATAAATATTAATTATAGGGACACAAATTATTAAAAAACTGTAGGCTTGTATAACTGATAATATGGTACCAGCAAGTAATTTAGATATTAGCATATACCATCTAGGGAGAGGTGTCGTAAGTAGGATTTTCATTACTCCCATTTCTCGGTCATAAACCATAGATAAAGAGGATTGCATGCTACTAAAGAGTAAAACCATACCTAATAGACCAGGCGTAATGTATTCGAAATAGTTAACATTTTGTGTAGGATAAAAATTGAGAATACCTGGATCAATGCCTTTTGCTGTACCAACGCCTGCAGCAAATACAAATAACCATAAGGCTGGTCTAACAATTGCTGAAAACAAACGTCCTTTTTGTTGAGTAAATTTTCTAGTTTCTCTTATAGAAAGTCCTAATAATGCAGAAATATAATGATTTAAAAACATTTAGTCTCCTTTTTCACAATTAGTATCATTCATAGATATTCCAATAGTATCTAAATTATTTTTCCTGTTTTGAAATTCTTCTAATGGAATTTTTGCAGTTACCCAGTTATTTGAAGATACTAATAAAATAGTTTGTCTTAATTGGTTAATTTTATCTTTATAGTTCAGACTAATACCTTTTGATCCATCTAATTGAAAGCTACTACTTTTAATGTATTTAATAATATTTGAATTAATAACCTTCTGAGTTCTAAGTATACTTTCAATAATAGTTTTTATTGATATCCAGGCTGCCCAATCTTCTGAATTCATTCTTCTATTATTTAATCTTTCAAATCTTCCATTTAATTGTGGAGCTCCGTGCCTTAAATAAGACCAGTGCCAAGCTTTTGGGATTAAACCAGCAGAACCAGTTACTAAAGCATTATTCATAGTAGCATTGGGTACTGATAAAGAAAATTCTCCGTCAATGTCAGACACGAAAACATTGTTATATTTTTTTCCTTTAGTTAAAAAAGACAAGTCATTTTTATCCCTTACTCTAGGATCATTATTATTTACAAAAAATTTTTCATTAATAATTTTAATACCAAATTTTTTTGCAGAGGTTCTAAAAGAATTACTATAGTCCATATCTTTATCTAATGGCCCTGTAAGTAATAAAGATTTATTCCATTTTTTTTTTATTAAATATTGAGACACCGAATCTGTTAACATTTGATTGCTAGGGATAGTATGAAAAAAATTAGCTAAACATATTTGTTTTCTTAATTTATTATTAGGATCTGATACATTAAAAAAAATTGATACATTATTTTTTTTAATAACTTCATTAAGTGCTTCAAAGTTTTTTATGTGTAAATCTAACAATACAGTATTAAAGTTTTTAATTTTTTCTGTTTTAAGATAATATAAAGCTTCTTCAAAATTTTTAAGTCTTATATGTTTTAGTATAAATTTAGTTTTAGTAAGTCTTTCTATTTTTTTTGATTCTTCTATGGCCAACTTAGCGCCTTCTATAGCTCTTTTTTCTTTAGTTAACTTAGACCTTATATCTACAGGATGAATTCCCCATTTTTTGTACCTTGGATCTTCAATAACATCGATAAAAACAATTTTATATTTTTTTAACTCATTGCTTTTTAATGAATTAGTAAAAATTAAAAAAATTATTAAAATATAAAGTAAAATTACTTTCATAATTATTTCAAAACCCTAATTGTATGCGGAGTTTTACCTACAGGAATTGAAGATGTAGCTACAAGTTTTTCTAAATTTATAATAGAAATATCATCACTGTTTCCATTGGTAACAATCAGTTCTTTTTCATTTTTAGTCAAATCAGCTCCCCAAACTCTTGAACCTACTAATACATATTTTTCAATAGCATAACTGTCTTCATCAACAACTGCAATATGGTTTGCACTTCCTAATGTTACATAAACTTTTTTTTGTTTTTTTGAATAAGCAAAATCTACTGGTGTTATATTTTGATCTTTTATACCTTTAATTTTAAATTTTACATTATTTTTTATAGTATAATTATTAGTATCAATAATACTTACACTTCCATTTAATTCGTTGCTTACCCAATATTCTTTACCATCTTTTACAAAGAGACCTCGTCTCGGTCTATTTCCTACCAAAATTTCATTAACTATCTTTAATTGTTTAGTGTTTATTATGATTACAGAGTTAGTTCCTTCTGAAGTAACGTATATAAAGTTACCATCTGGTGAAAAATTTACGCCTTCAGGTTCGACCCCAATATTTTTCAATACTTTTTTTATTTTTTTAGTTTCTAAACTTATTAGTGTTAACTCATTATCGTCTTCGTTAGAAACAGCAATTATTTTTCCGTTTGGAGAAATGTCAAAAATTTCTGGATCATCTCCTGTTTCTAAATATTCAATAATTTGAAGTTTTTTTATATCTATTACAGCAATATGGTTTTCTTCACTAACTACTACATATAATTTTGATTTGTCCAGGCTAAATTTCATATCTCTTGGTCTGCCGCCTGTATTTATAATTTTAACAATAGACTTATCTTTCAAATCTAAAACTGTAATAGTATCACTATTCTCATTGCTTACGAAAATATATTTGGCTTCTAATTTACTAAGATTTATTATTGAAAATATTAAGCTAAATATAATGAATTTAAATATATTCAATTTCATTTTTCACCTTCTGTTAGTTTAAAAAAAGCTTCAGCTAATGATTTAGTATAGGTCTTTTTAATTAAATCTTTAGGCTTGCCGCTTATTATTATTTTGCCTTTATCTAAAACTATGACTTTATCAGCTTTGTCAGCTTCGTCTACAAGATGAGTTGCCCACAATATAGAAAGTTTTTTTTTATTTTTAAGGTTTAATATTTTGGACAACAAATCTTTTCTACTTTTTGGATCCAACCCAACAGTTGGTTCATCCATTAATAAAATTTTAGGTTTATGAATTAAAGATCTTATTAGCTCAACTTTTCTTCTTTCCCCTCCAGAAAGTGTTCTAATTTTACTTTTAATTTTACTTTCAAGACTATAATTACATAACTCCTTATAAATAATAGTTTTGATATTATTAGTGCTTATCCCATGCAGTCTAGCATGAAAATATAAATTTTCTAAAACTGATAACTCCATATCAATTGTAGGCTGCTGAAAAACTATACCTAAACTTTTTAGTGCTAAAACAGGTTTATTTTTAATACTATTCCCATTTATTAAACAGTCACCTTCTTCTGGAATAAGCATGCCAGATAAAATAGAAAATAGAGTAGATTTACCTGCGCCATTAGGGCCTAGTAAGGCAACTAATTCACCCGCACCAAATTTAATATTTATATCTTTAAGTGCTAAGAAGTCACCATAATATTTTTTTACATTAAGTATCTCTAAAATATTTATATTATTTTTCATTTCCTTTTTTATTCACCTTTCAGAATAGCCTTGTTATCAGATAATATTTTTTCTTTCATTTGATAAATATTTTTATTATTTATTTTTCTAGGCCTAGAAATATTAATATCTATATTTTTAATAATTTTTGCTGGAGGTTTAGACAGAAAAATAATTCTATCAGCTAAAAATATAGCTTCTATAATATCATGAGTAACAAATATTATAGTAGTAGGTTGTTTGGTCCATAGTTTAACTAACATTTCCCTTAATAAATTTGCTACTGGTTCATCCAATGATGTGAATGGTTCATCCATTATTAATAATTCAGGTTCTGTTGCGAATGATCTGGCAAGTGCAACTCGTCTTTGCATACCACCTGACAACTTATTAGGGTAGTAGTCTAAGAAATTTTCTAGCCCCATTAATGATAAAATTTCTTTTGATTTTGAAGAATTCTTTTGTTCTTTATTTAATACTACTTCAACATTTTGAATAACATTCAACCATGGCAATAGTCTTGGAGTTTGAAACATGTAAGCTATCTTAATGTCTTTTAATTTTTGATTATTTCCAAATTTTATGCTTCCATCTAATGATTTATCAAGCCCTGATATTAAGTTGAGCAATGTTGTTTTACCACATCCAGATGGGCCTACGATGGAACAAAACTGTCCTTTAGGAATATTTAGATTGAAGTTTTTTATTGCTGTAAAAGTACTAACCTTACTTTTTACATTATAAAATTCTTTTTTATTTATATTTATGTTTATATCTTGCAATTAAATATTTCTCCATTTGTTAGCTACATTATCTAATGGTACGAATATAAAGTTTTCTATTGCCAGCATTACTATGACAAATGAGAAAGTATAGGCCAAGATTGATGCAATATCAAAAAATTGAAAAAACTCATGTAATTTAAACCCTATACCATTACTTCTTCCTAAAAGCTCAACAACTAATACTATTTTCCATATTAATGAAATACCTCCTCTAGCAGAAGCTATTAAATATGGATATAGTTGAGGAAGGTAAAAAATAAAAAACTTTTTAATTTTATTAACTTTATATACTTCAGCTATCTCTAATAGCTTTTTGTCTACTGCTTTTGCACCTTCTCTAATAGTTACTACTACATTAGGAATTTTATTTAAACTAACCGCAATAATAGCTGCTAGTTCAGTCAATCCAAACCATACATAAGAGAGTATAATGAGAACGAGAGCTGGAATATTTAGAAAAGTTATGTTCCAGGCATCTAATAAATTATTTATTTTTTTACTGTTACCCATTATAATACCAAGAGTAATCCCAATAAGCATTGCTAAAAGAAAAGAAATTAATACTCTGTAAAGAGTAATCCCCAAATGAAATAACAAGTTGCCTTCTAATAATTCTTCTTGAAGAGTAAGCAAAACTAAATTAGGAGAGGGCAAGGTTTCCATATTTAATAATGAGGAAAAAAAACTCCATATTAAGAATAAAAATAATAGTGATGTTATCTTTATTAATATGGAATTATTTATATTAATTTTTTTCATTTATCTAACTTCCAAAATGTACCTGGTAGAAGTTTTTTTGATTTACCAACCAATTCTTTTCCTCCTATTTGAGCTAATATTTTATAAGCATTCCTCATATTTAGCATCATTTCATCATAGTCTTGACTGGGAACACCTTTTCTAAAATAGTCTCTTATTTTTTCTAACATAATTTTATCATTTGCTCCTGTTATGTTTGAAATTCTTTGCCATTCTTTATCTGATTCCATTAAAATTTTTCTAGCTTGACTTGATGTTTTTATAAAATCTTTTATTGTTTCACTATTTTCTTTCTCAAACTTTTCTCTAAAAACATATCCAATTAAAGGTAATTCTCCTTTAACACCAATATGAGGCAGAATATTTTCTACTGTAATTAAAGTTTTAAATCCTTGTGCTTCAAGCCTTGCACTATAATTCCAATAATTGAATCCAGCATCTAATTCAGAATTTTTTAACAGGCCATTTATTAGAGGAGGAGCAGCAAAAGAGGCATTGAAAAACCTTAATGGATCAGCTCCATATTTTTTAATACCGTAAGCTCTCAAAAAAATCCAAGATTTATCTAATGAACTACCTGCAACACCTACTTTTTTATTTTTTAAATCTTTAAAATCTTTAATATCACTATTTTCTTTTACCATTAGTGCCCCTGCTGCATTTGAATATGGACTAAAGGTTACCAAATTTCCTTTATTTCTTTGTCTATTGACCCATATCCAATCAGTAATAAAGATATCTGCTGCTTTAGATAAAAAAGCTATAGTGGCAGCATCCTTATTGGTCATTACTATTTTTTTGATTTTAATATTATTCTTTATATCTAATTGGTGATGTTTTATTACATCTAACTCCCAATTCACAGAACCAAATTTAAGAACAGCTACTCTTATTTTATTTGCCTCTGATGAAAATACTATTGCATAACAAAAAGTTAGAATACTAAGAAATTGTGATATTTTATTTATCATTATTTAAATTATTATTATTAAAAAATATTGATTATACAATTAATATTAACTTTTTTTACATAATATTTTTTAAAAATTTTTTTTTAAATAAATTTTGTGTAATATTGCAATATATTTTTGTCTAATGAGGCAATTTTTTTTATATAATCTTTGGAAAATTCATCGAATTTATTTTGCTTAATATAAGTACTTATAATATTAAAATTATATGCTTCTTGAGCTGTAACTTTTCGAGAACTTAGGATTAAGTCATTTAAAAAGAAATTATTAAGCTTTTTTTTCAGAAACAAGAGTTGATTATTATGTAGCTTAATTTTTAACTTAGTAGCAGGAATACAGAATAATGTTTCTTCACTTGCAATTATGATATCTGAATTTAACGCCAGCATGAAACCTGCGCCAAAGCAATATTCTCTCAATAATGATATTATTGGTATATTAACTATATTCATTAAATCCATAACTTTGTTCAGTTTTTCATTATATAAATCAACTTTATTATTAGTAATTAGTTTCTTAATATCGTATAAGTCTGCACCTGAGCTAAAGGAGCCATTATCAGAGCCTGTGAAAAGTAGGCAATTAAATTTATTAATGTAGTCAGTTTTTGATAGTATTTCTATTATTTGAGATAGCATTTTTAAGCTGAGGGCATTATTTTTTTTCTTATTAGATAATTCTAATTTAAGTATTCTTTTTTTATTGGTTTCCCTTAAAATGATTTTACCAGACATACTTTAATTTAATTATAAAAAAAAATTGTTGTCTATATAAATTTTAATTGACACTAGTTAAGTGAAGGTGTAATAGTTAACGTTCGTCAGGAATATACCTGACTTGCTGTTTGAAAATTGAATAATAAAAAGGGATTTATAGGCGACGGTGAAATATAGCGACCGACGCATATAAATCTTAAAGCTAATAAGCTTTGTTAGTGATATGTGTCGGGTCAGCGAAAATTTTTTTAAGATCAAACTTAAGAGTTTGATCCTGGCTCAGAGCGAACGCTGGCGGCAGGCTTAACACATGCAAGTCGA
>MDTB01238029.1_pt1 | contig 100039 bp, 121 predicted proteins | sample 811161 | NCBI WGS metagenome assembly MDTB01 (sample SAMN05326650, study PRJNA326480) | marine metagenome | isolation source: seawater | place: Mediterranean Sea | collected 2009
AGAAGTTTTTTACGTATTTAGTATTCTGGCTTGTTTTTTTTTATTACTTTATATTTTTTTCTTAGGAGAAAGTACTGCGTATAGATTTTTCAGAAAAATAGGAATATTTTTTTATATATTTTTAATAATTTTCTCACAATTCTTTCTTTATTTAAGCTTTAAAGGTTTAATCGATAATTACCTTTTTCGATATGGATACTGGCTTTCTATTTTAATTATAGCTATTGGAGTTGCGTGCTTACCATTGATGTATGCTGTTTCAGGAGAATTTTCACAATTGAAAAATGCAATTTCGTGGAATTATTTTTTGTTCATTAAAATCAACTTTTTACTTTTTGGTATTTCCTATTATAAGAGTATTAAATGAAAAATATTAAAAAAATTTATAAAAAAGTTAATAAGATTTTAAATAAATTAAATAGTGCTAAAAAGAAAAAAAAGAAAAACTAAATTCTATTGTTAAAATCTTGCAGTATCTGCTCGACTTTTTTAAAATTCTCAGATGTCTTTGTTTTAGGATCAAAATATATTTTGTCTAATTTGCTTTTATCGTAATCAATATCGTCTAATAATCTAAGCCCTTCATCATGAGCCTTTTTCAAATCAAATGCAAGGCCTCGAAGTCTTACTTGATCCTTCTCTGTTTCAATTTCTTTAGAAATCTCGCTAGCTTGTCTAAGTAGTTTAAAGGCCTTTTCCTTTATTTTGTGATCCCTAGATTTGAATATATTTAAAAAACCAAACATATCTGTATTCTAATCTGATTTGCCTTAAAACTTAAACTGCTTTTTGAGCAGATCTACTTGCCCACCATTTATCCAAAATGAAATACCAGATAGAATTTGCAATTGGTTCAACTATAGCGTCTGTAAGTGCTATAAGAAAAGAAACATCAGAAATCAAAATCAAGCAGGTTATAGCGATTATAAAATGTCCAATAGTATAAATTATTGTTCTTATAATCGACCCTCTATTCGATGAATAGATTGATTTTGCAGCGTTAAAAATACCTTTTTTAAATTCAGTCATAAAGTTTAGCCAAGGCTAAAATATATAGCTTTTGCTAATTTTTCAAGAAAATAATATAAGCTTATTGATAAAATAATATGAAAAAAACTAGATTTAGTAGTCCAAGATATTTTAAGCTGAGTAAAAAACAAAATGCTAATGAAATTTTAGAAGATTATGTTGAGGCTATTGAAGAAATTTCAAAAGATAAAAAAGATGTTAAAAACATAGACCTATCAAAACATTTCGGGGTTTCAAATGCTACAGTTAATAAAAATATAAAAAGATTAATCAAGGCAAAGTTAGTTACGAGCGAAAAATATAGGTCAGTTCATTTGACCACCAATGGCAAAAAGCTTGCATTAGATTCAAATGCAAGACATGAAATTGTATTTAAATTTTTAAGAAAAATCGGTGTTCCCAAAAAGATTGCTGAGGAAGATTCAGAAGGTATGGAGCATCATATAAGTCTTCAAACCCTAAAGATTATGAAAGCATTTATATAATTATTTTAAAACGCTATATTGATAGCCCCACCATTTTATTAATTTGTTTTTTATTGGTAAGGTACAGTTGACTCTTCCACGTCTTTTTTTAAAAGGGACTTTAAATAAAAGCTCTATATCATTATTGTTTACAAAACTTATTTCAGTATTTTTCCATTCTCCACCGGAGTTATCAAAACAATTTATTCCCTTTACATTTTCATTAAAAAATAATTTTATATTTATAGGATTCTCATCTTTTAACATTGTAATCTTTGGTTGATAGTCTTTAAGATCAAATGGTCTAGATCGTAATATTCTTTTAAATCTTTGGATTTTTCCGTAATTTTCATTCATACTAAAACGTGGTAAATAATTAATATTTTCTTTAAGTGATATAACTCCGCTATGTTGACCAAACATAATTTTGTAACCTCTTTTTTTTAACAAACTTATAATTTCGGTATTTGTCTCTCCAAATGGATGAGAAAAAATATCTGATATTTCCCCTATCTCTCTCTGATAATCAATTTGTGATTTTTTAATATCTTCATCGATTTCCTCAATTGACATATTTACAAAATACTCGTGAGAGAAGCTATGCCCACCGATTGTAACAAGGCCGCTTCTTTTCAATTCTCTGATCTGTTCCCATGTCATATAATTTGGATGATTAATATTGACCTCTCTAGTATTAACAAACAAAATAAATGGTATTTTTTTTTGCTTAAGTATTGGCCATCCATTGTCATAAAAACTTTTAAAAGAGTCGTCTATAGTCAAAAGAATTTTAATATTTTGAAATTTTGTTTTTCCAGAAACATAATCCTTAAATTGCTGCGCACTTATAAAACCATACTTGGAATCCTCTAATAGCTTTATATGCTCTTGGAACATTTCTAATTTAACATTTGTACTTACCAAGGACGGTTTGTTTTCATTAATTCTGTGATACATAAATGAAAGTACACCTTTATCTTGCGCTAGCGCTTCAAAAGTTAAACAAAAAAATATTGCAAAAAATGCTAAAAATTTAGTCATATACCTTTGTTTATATTGTTTTTGAAACTATATAAAGTTAAACAATAAAATATGTTACTAAGTATTACCATAAAATTATTCGAAGTGGTTTTCCCAGTTTTTTTTGTTATTGGAATTGGCTATTGGTTTGGAAAAAACAATCCCAGATTTGATACAAATGTTATAACTGACTTTGTAGGAAAAATTGGGGTACCAAGTTTGTTATTTTATTCACTCGTCTCAACCTCTTTAGATTTTAATACGTTTGTAAAGTTTGGTGGTATCACTTTTTTATTTGTTGGTCTTTTTGCTCTACCAGGAATAATTTTATTAAAATTAATTAAAAGAGACTCAATTACGGAATTAGGTCCTTTAATTTTACCTAACTGTGGAAATATTGGGTTACCACTAGCAATTTTCGCGTATGGTTCAAATGGATTTGCCATAGGCGGTTCTATTGCATCAGTTATAATGTTATTGCATTTTACATTGGGGATTTTTTTAGCGAGTAAAAAGCTGAGTTTAAAACCTTTGCTTAATTCTATTCCCATGTACGTAATATTTTTATCAGCATTTTTATTATATTTCAAAATAGAAGCTCCACAATTCTTGATTAACACAACTATGCTAATTGGTTATGCTGCAATTTTTCTTGTACTTGCTTCATTAGGTATTGCTTTAAGTACTTTAAAAACTAAAAATATTTATGAAACATCTATTTTGTCAGCTTTTAGATTATTAGTTGGTCCTATTGTCGGTTTTCTTATAATTGATTATTTTAATCTTAAAAGTTATGAAGCTGGGATTGTTCTTATTCAATGCTCAATGCCATCAGCTATACTGAATTTTTTACTTGCAAAAATGTATTCTAAGAAAATTCACACAACTAATATAGCCTCAGTTATCATGACATCAACAGCTTTATCTTTTATCACTATACCAATTATAGTGTTAATTGCTCTAACATATTATAATTAATTATTTTGTTTCTTTCTTTTTATCTGAGTTAGGTTCAGAAGATTGGGGCTCATTTTCTTTTAAATATTTTGCCACTTTTCCTTTATTGAAAGTAAATAGATAGGGATCTTGTCTAACTAATCCAGAACAAAAAGCTACAGGATCATCTGATTTTATTTTCGAGGATTTTATATCTTCTACGCAATTGTTGAAATAACGAACCTCTCTATATTGCTCCTCCACTTTCAAGCCAACTAACAGAGCTATCTCAACTGCAATTATAAATAGCATTATCGACGTTGCTTTCATTACTAATCGGTAGTTTGTTTCTTTTAAAAAGTCAAATTTTTTAATTCAAATTATTAGCTTTACAAATAAGCTACTTTTCAATTATTATGAAACTAATTTAGGGGGGCAAATGGCACACAGTGAGAAAGCAGACGGTCTTCAAAAACCGGATAAAGAAACCGAAGGTTATGTTTTTAACCATATGATGATAAGGATTAAAGATCCAAAAAAATCTTTAGAGTTTTATTCAAAAGTAATGGGTATGAGATTAGTAAGAAAAATTGATTTTCCTTCTATGAAATTTAGTTTGTATTTCTTGGGAAATTTAACCGATGAAGAAGTAAACAAACTTCCAAGAGATACGCACGAAAGAACAGCATGGACATTTAAACAAAAAACTATGTTAGAGCTAACTCACAACTGGGGTTCAGAGAATGATAACAACTTAAAACATCACGATGGAAATTCTGAACCAAAAGGTTTTGGACACATAGCTTTCTCAGTTCCAGATGTTTATGCAGCTTGTAAAAGATTTGAGCAATATGGAGTTGAATTTATAAAAAAACCTGATGATGGATCAATGAAGGGTTTGGCATTTATAAAAGATCCTGATGGTTACTGGATTGAAATTCTTAACGCAGAAGCAACTGCAGGCTTGGCAAAATAATTCAATCTAAGGTAGTATGAATTAATCAAATCCGTTATATTTTATTTGAGATTGATTCTCAACTTGTTGCAGAGCGACTTGCATTAAAAGTTCAAAGTTAATAAACTTAAATTATTAAGAAAAGTGAGAGAGGGGAGCTTGAAACTTTTATTAATATTTTTTATTGCAATTTTAATTCACCAATCACAAATTAATGCTGGTGCAAATGAACTGTTTATAAAAAATTGCGCTACTTGCCATTCTGTGCAAGAGGGCGACAAAACACTTCGAGTTGGCCCAAACTTATGGGGGGTGTTCGGAAGAAAAGCTGCAACACATAAATCTTATCCAATGTACTCAGAGGCGCTTCAAAAATCCAAAATTGTTTGGAATGATGATCATTTAGATAAATGGCTGACGAATTCAAGAGAATACGTCAAAGGCTCTATAATGATGTATGCCCAATCTGATGCAGGTGTAAGAAAAAACATAATAAATTATTTAAAAACTTTAAAATAATTTATTAAAAGAGAGGAGAACGCAAATGAGATTATTGAACAAAAGTACAATATCTCGAAGAACGTTTCTTAAAACTGGAACAGTAACTGCTCTTGGATTAACAATAATGGGTCCGATGATAATCGGAAAAGATAAGTCCTGGGCTGCTACTTTCAGTAATATAGGAGCGGATGATGCTGCTACTCTTATCCAAATGGCGAGAGATATATATCCTCACGATTTTTTAGCAGATAAATACTATGCTAAAGTAATCCAAGGATATGACTCTGCTGCTGGTAAAGACAAGGCATTAAAGTCAATGATTAGCAAAGAATGTAAAAAAATAAATTCTGCTGCTAAAAAGAAATATAAAAACAATTATCGCATGATCAATCGAGAAGTTGAACGTGTAGATATCCTAAAATCAAATACAAAGTCACCTTTATTTGCAAAAGTAAGAGGTGATCTAGTTGTTGGTTTATACAATAATAAAGAGGTCTGGCCTAAATTCGGATATGAAGGTGAGTCAGCTTCTAAAGGTGGATATCTAAATCGTGGTTACAACGATATTGATTGGATCAATAAGGTATAGGAGGACATAATGGCTAAATTTTCAAAAAATGATGATAGCTTAGTCGTTATCATCGGCTCAGGTGCTGGTGGTGGTGTTCTAGGTATGGAACTTGCGATGAAAGGTATCAAAACAGTGGTACTTGAAGCTGGTGGCAGACACGGGCCTCAAGACTTTGTAAATGATGAATGGTCGAGTTTTGGTCAAATCAGTTGGTTAGACCAGAGAACTACCTCGGGTGATTGGAGAGTCTCAAGAGACTTTTCTGGATTACCGTCATGGATAGTAAAAGCAGTAGGTGGCTCAACACTTCACTGGGCCGGAGCATCATTACGTTTTCAGCCACATGAATGGAAAGCTAAAACAAATTATGGAAACATAAAAAATACTTCCATCATGGACTGGCCAATTGACCACAAAGAAATGGACAAATGGTACACTAGAGCTGAAAATCATATGGGTACTTTAGGTACAGGTGGTAGAGAGAGACTTCCTGGTAATAATAACTACAAAGTGTTCGAAGCTGGTGCTAAGAAATTGGGATACAAGAATTTCCATACTGGAAACATGTCCATCAATTCTAAACCATACGATGGTCGTGTAGCTTGTCAGCAAATCGGATTCTGCTTTCAAGGTTGTAAATCTGGTGCTAAATGGTCATCAGGTTATGTTTCTATTCCAAAAGGAGAAGCGACTGGAAACCTAGAATGTAGATCTAATGCTCAAGTTATCAAAATCGAACATGATAAAAGTGGTAAAGTAACTGGAGTTGTTTACTCGGATGCTAAAGGTAAACAACAAAGACAGAAAGCTAGAGTTGTGTGTGTAGCAGGTAATTCAATTGAATCGCCTAGACTATTATTGAACTCTGAGTCAAGTATGTTCAAAAATGGTTTAGCAAATTCATCAGGCGAAGTAGGTAAAAACTACATGCGTCACATGACTGCTAGTGCTTATGCTATTTTTGAAAACCCAGTATATTTCTACAGAGGTACAACAATGGCTGGAATAGTTACCGATGAGTCTATCAATGATCCTAAAAGAGGTTTCGTTGGTGGGTACGAATTGGAAACATTAGCTCTTGGTTTACCATTTATGGCTGCATTCTTAGACCCAGGACAGTGGGGTCGAGGATTTACGTCATCAATGGAAAGATATGACCACATGGCCGGATTATGGATTGTAGGGGAAGATATGCCTCAATCTACAAATGGTGTGTCATTGCACAAAAAACTTAAAGATCAGCACGGAATGCCAATTCCAAATGTAAATTTCTCAGATCACGAAAATGATATAAAGATGAGAAATCACGCTTGGAAGCAATCTGCTGCTCTTTACAAATCAGTTGGTGCAACTAAAGTCATACAAACACCTCCATATCCATCAACTCACAATCTTGGTACAAATAGAATGAGTGCTAAAGCAAAAGATGGTGTATGTAATAGAAATGGTCAAACTTGGGATATTAAAAATTTGTTTATCTCAGATGGTAGCCAATTCACTACAGGTGCAGCTGAAAACCCAACACTAACAATTGTTGCTCTTGCTATGAGACAAGCTGAATTTATAGCTAAACAGATGTCTTCAAAGGCAATTTAATTGTTAAATAAATATTTAAAAAAAGGCCCCTTTTATGGGGCCTTTTTTATTGGCACTTTACTATTATTTAAAGGATGTGCACCTAAGGAAAATTTTATAAATAGTTTTACGAAGCAACAACAAAATAATGTTGAGATCTTTACAGTGAGAAACTTTTTTACTCAAAATAAATTTCAATTATATTTTGACGTAGTAAATAGAAATAAGGAAGTAACAATTGGAAAAATTAATTTGTATGTTTTCGACAGAAATTGCAAAAATGTAAAAGAGAGTGACAAATCGAATAAAATATTATCCTCGGATCCTGTTTTTATTCGACCAATGCAAATTGGAGTCGTTTCATTTTATCCCAAAAAAAAAGTTACATGCTATACAATAAGAAATATTGAAAAATATTAATGAATGTATTATCAAAAAAAAATATGTTTTTTGCATTAAAAATATTATTAGCTGCTATAATGATAGCGTTTGCAAGCTGGTTATCTGGTAAATACCCAAAACTAGCGGGATTTATTATTGCTCTTCCTTTGGCAACTATTATTGCTTTAATCTTCTCTTATATTGAGCATAAAAATCCTGAAAATACCATAATATTTGCAAAGTCTGTCTTGGTTGCTGTGCCGGTTAGTTATTTCTTTTTTATACCTTTTTTTTTCGCAAAAGCTTTGAACAATAATTTTTGGTTGATTTATTTAATTGGGTTGTCACTTTTAATAATAGCATTTTTTGTTCATAAATTTATAGTCTCTTTATTTTAATTTATAGAATTTTATTTAGAACGGGTGGAATATTTTTTATTATATCCTCTGCAATTAAACCCTTTCCAAACTTTTTAGCGGCTTCTGAATGCAACCAAACTCCTGCACAAGCTGCGTGAAATGGTTTCATTTTACTATCACCAACCAGACTTGAAATAATACCTGATAAAACATCACCCGATCCAATTGTAGCAAGTTCAGGTGTGGAATTTGTATTGATACATACATCCCCATTCGGTGCTGCAATAATAGTGTTATAACCCTTAAGTACAATAATTGAGTCGGAAATTTTTGATGCTAACGATGTAGCTTTAAGTTTATTTTTTAAAGAAATTCTAGGAAAAATATTTTTAAACTCGCCATCATGAGGTGTAAGTATTTTATTTTTATTTAATAATAAAAATAGTTTTTTTGGCTTATTTTTAAAGACTGACAGTGAGTCCCCATCAAGTGTTACATATTTTATTTTTTTCAATCCAAAGCAAGTTATATCAAATATTTTTTTATTTAAACCTGCCCCAGGTCCAATTAAAAAATTTGTAATTCTAAATTTCTTTAAAATATTTGCAAACTGCTCAAAGGACTCACAATTAATTTTTAAAGATGACGGGAAAATAATTTGTGCAAGTTTTATAATTTTTTTATTACCTAAAATAGTTACTGATCCTGTACCAACTTTAAGTGCTGACATAGCAGATAATATAGATGCACCGGCTGTATCTTCATCTCCACCAAATATATATAACTTACCTCTAGTATATTTATGAGAACTTTTTAATTTTTTAGGAAATTTTTTTAACCATATGCTTGGACAATTCTCATAGCAATAATTTTTTTTTACACTTTCTTTTAAACCAATTTTAACTACTCTTACTGCTCCAGCATACTCTTTTCCTTCATTTAAAATATGACCAAATTTTTTTGAATGTATTGCAAGAGTATAATCAGCTTTAATTGCATGTTTCATCGGTTGCCCAGTGTCACCATTAATTCCGGATGGAAAATCTACTGCTATAACTTTATTTTTTGATTTATTGATTCTTTTGAAAAGATTTTTATATTTTTTTTTAATGTTTCTATTAAGACCAAAACCAAATATACAATCAACAATTAATTCGTTTTTATTAATCGTAGAATTAGTGTTTTCATCAATTCTAATTTTTAATCGCCTCAGTGCCTTTAAAGCATCGCCCGAGTATTGGCTAATATGAGTTGTTGATATAATTCTAACTTGATGTCCTTTATTGATTAATTCATGTCCAATAATAAATCCGTCACCGCCATTGTTTCCTGGGCCACAATATATAAGAAATTTTTTTGATTTATTAATTTTTAAAATTTCCTTTGCACAACCCTGCCCTGCCTTTTTCATAAAAAAAAATGAGTTTTTATTTTTAAAGTTATTAGACTCAATTTTTTTCATTGTTTTAACGCTAATTACTCTCATAAAACTTTTAAACTAGGCGTTTCTTACTCTAGTTATCGGTCTCTCATCGATAGGTAAATGCATCAAGGTTGCAAAGAAGGATAGTCCAATTGAAATATACCAAGCATAATCATAACTTCCCAGCTGATCATAGAAGTAACCACCTAAATATGCACCAGCAAAACTTCCAAATTGATGACTTAAAAATACAATACCAGATAACATCGTTAAATATTTTACTCCAAATATTTGCGCAACAATTCCGAATGTTGCAGGTATGGTTGCTAACCATAAAAATCCAAATCCTATCCCAAATCCAATCGCGGTAATATTTGATGCTGGTAAAAATAAAAACAAGATTAAAATTATTCCTCTAAAAAAATATAAGCCACTCAAAAGAAATTTTTTAGAGTATTTGTCACCCAAAAATCCCATGGTGAGGGTTCCGAAAATATTGAACAGGCCTATTAGACTTAATATTGCTGCACCAGTCCATGACTCCAAACCTCTTTGAATAATATAGTTTGGTACGTGCGTTGCAACTAAAGTTATTTGAAAACCACAAACAAAAAAACCAGCCATTAAAAACAAATACCCTTTGTGAGAAAAAGCTTCATTTAAAGCCTCGATGAAGTTTTGGTTTTTTACAAAATCTGACTCATTTTCATTATTGGGCTTTTTTAATAATAAAGCAAGTAAAGCGGCAAAAATCATCACTAAAGTAAAAATATTAAATACATAGTTCCATGTTGTAATTTTAAATAAGGTATTAGATATCAAAGGATAAACAAACATCCCCACGCTCGCAAATGCTGTAACAATTCCTGCTACTTTTGCTCTATCATGATTTGGAAAATGTTTAGCAACTGTTGGTACAACAATAGGAGCTGCTGCGCCACCTAAACCTATACCAACCAACAAACCAAGATTAATTTGAAAAAACAATCCTGAACTTTCAAAGTTTGATATGAAAAATATGCCAGTCGCATATATAATTAAAGCAAATGAAACAACTTTGTTTGCACCAAATTTATCTGCAATTAATCCAAAAATAGTAGCAAAAGTCCCCCACACTATTGCTTGTATACCAATTGACAATCCAAAACTTGTAGAAGTAATATTCAGATCACTTTCAAAAAACTGAAAAAATAATCCATAAGTTTGTCTAATCCCCATTGAAACAAAAACAACAAAACATCCAATTAAAAGAGTAATTAAAGCAAACTTGTTAGGAAAAAAATTTTGATTATTCATTGAATGACTTTATTTATGAGAACCATCGCAGAATGGTTTTTTTTTTGTTTTTTTACAACCGCATAAAAAATAATCTTTTGTTTCATCAACGGTAAAGTTTAATGGTTTCAACTCAGTTGCTTTGTGCTTTCCATCACAAAGCGGCTGTTTTTCAGATAATCCACATGTACACCAAAAATAGGGTCTATCTTTTTCTAATTTTGTTTTAATTGGTTTTAAAATATTTGAACTCATTTATTTTTTTTATCTAAAATGGTACCTTTATCGATATACTTTTGTATTCTTTCCTCAGTAGTAAGATCCGGTCCAGAATAGGGTATTTTTTTATTTGCTTTAGTAGTATGCATCACTTGAAGTCCCAAATAAAAAACCCCCATTAATATAAAAACCAATAAAACAGTACTAAAACCAAATTTTGAAATTGGCGACTCAGCTAATGCGTCTGTACCTAAGTTACGTACGGTTTTTACATATTGAAATTGTTTAAAGGTGTAGTATGCAACAAAAATTATCAATATATGAGCAACAAAAACACCGAGCCATCCATAGATAAACATGGGTACTGCAAACACCCATATACTAAAAACTGTACTCCACAATGCAGACAATACAATTAAAATTTGTAATCTGACTGTTTTAGGAAGCGCTCGAAGGTCATTTTTTGTATCATCAAACAAGACATACGCTGCTGAAGACAGCCAATTTTTAATTTTTTCCATTTCGTGTCATTCTTAGTATATTTTTGAGATATTAACAGCAGAAAAATTTCTTAAAAAAAGCCAATTTTTATTATAATGTAATAAAATGCCTGAACATTTGGACCAAATACAAGACTCTATTTTTAACTTAAGCCAAAGTGAGTGGATTCAGCTTACATCTCTTGTCTTAATTCTTATTTATCTTGTATGGAGATTCAAAAAATGATCGAAAAATTTCTTAGATTCTTAAGAGTTTACAAAAATGAGGTAGTGTTTACATTTGCTCTCATTTTATTGTGTTTTTCAATAGCTATTTGGGCAATTGCCATGAATGCGGTAAAATATCAAAATATTATGGGTACCTATTAGCCTATGCGAAACTTGCATAGCTTATATTCTATGCAAAAATTTCATAACTAAATTCAAATCTAATCAAGTCTAACTAATAATAATTATGGTTAAATGCTTCCTTAACAAAAAAGGAGATATTATGAAAAATTTAGGTAAAATTTTATTTACATTTGTTTTCTCATTAGCGCTTGTGGAGCCAGCAATAGCTGCTGAGTCTACTGTTAATGCAGAAACACAATACGTATTTAATACATTCCTATTTCTAGTTTGCGGTTTTTTAGTCATGTTTATGGCTCCAGGATTTGCGATGCTAGAATGTGGATTGGTTACATCTAGAAGTGTATCAACTATTGCAGCAAAAAATATTGGATTATATTCAATAGCCGGAATTATGTTTTGGCTAGTTGGCTACAATCTAGCTTACGGTATTCCAGAAGGTGGTTATATCGGTAGTTTTGCTCCATGGAGTGATGGATCAAAAATTGATACAGGTTATTCAGATAGTTCTGACTGGTGGTTTCAGATGGTATTTTGCGCAACAACCGCATCTATCGTTTCAGGAACACTAGCCGAAAGAATTAAAATTTGGCCATTCTTTCTATTTGTAATTCTTTTAACAGGAATATTATATCCAATTGAAATGGGCTGGCAGTGGGGTGGAGGCTGGTTAGCGAGTCTTGGTTTTTCTGACTTTGCAGGATCAACTTTAGTTCATGCAGCAGGTGGAGCAGCAGCTTTAGCTGGAGCAATTGTTTTAGGACCACGAGTCGGTAGGTTCTCTGGAAAACAGTTGGTTCCTTTTGCTAATTCGTCTATCCCATTAGCAACAATCGGAGTATTTATACTTTGGTTCGGTTGGTTTGGATTCAATGGTGGATCGCAACTTGCTCTTGGCACATTTGATGATGCAACAGCAGTAGCGAAAATTTTTATAAATACTAATTTAGCTGCAGCTGGTGGTGTTATGACTTGCGCTCTAGTTACTAGGGTAATAGGCGGAAAAACCGATGTTGTACAAATGTTAAATGGTGCACTTGGTGGACTGGTTGCAATTACTGCAGAGCCATTAGCACCAGTTCCATTTATTGCTATTATCATTGGTAGTATTGGAGGTGCAGTTGTAGTTGCAGGTACAGCACTATTAGTAAAATTAAAAATTGATGATGTTGTTGGAGCAATCCCAGTTCACATGTTTGCTGGAATTTGGGGTACTTTAGCAGTTCCATTAACAAACGCTGATACAAATTTTGGTGCGCAATTGATTGGTGTATTATCAATCAATGTCTTCATGTTTGCGGCGTCGTTCGCAATTTGGACTATTCTAAAATCAACAATAGGTATTAGAGTAAGTGACGAAGCACAAAGAAAAGGTACGGACGTTGCAGAAACAGGAGTAGTTGCGTACTCTATCAGAGACTAATTCTCCCTATAACCTCTCTGTTATGTACAAAATGGGCCTCTTGGAGGCCCATTTTGATATCCGTCTTCACAAATATTAATTAAAAATGCTATAATCATTAATGATTAAAAAAATCCTTATAATATTAGCTATCATATCTCCGTTTTTAATTTTTTATCTATCAAATTTAATTTTAAAAAAAAAAACCAAATATCCAATAATAAAACTTAGCCTAATCAGTATAATTTTGTTAGTAGGTATATTGTTATACTTTAGATTTTTAGATGATACTAAACCTGGTGAGAAATATAATCCTCCTAAATTAGAAAATGGTAAAATAATTAAACCTTACAAGAAAAATTGAGCTTTATGCGACTATTAATTTGTTTAAAGTATTTTTGTCTTAGTATAATTTATGGTTATGAAGTACGTTAAAATAATAAATGATTTAAATATTAATATTAAAAAATTAAGAAATGCATACGAAAACTGCACTAAAAACTTCGTAACGGATAATCCAAATTTAAAAGATTTTAACTGCATTTGCATTAATAGGAAACCTAACGATCCTAATTCAATTACAGGAGGAGATGTACGTGGGTTATATTGGACCTACCCTAACGAAACAAAAAACGAAGAAGAAAGATTAGAAAAAGTGGATGAGGCCTCTTATAATGAAATTTGTCCAGAATTTAAATCTACTTATATAGAAGAAGTTTATAATAAAATTACAAAAAGATTTAAGCTCGGAAGAGTAAGGTTTTTAATGAAACCACCAAGATCATGTTTATCATGGCACCGTGATCCGGAAATGAGATTACATATACCAATAATTACAAATATTGGTTGTAGGATGATTATTGAGGAAGAAAGTTACCATCTTCCAGCAGATGGTAATGCTTATATTACCGATAATACAAAATACCATAATTTTTTTAATGGTAGTGAGATTAATAGAGTTCATTTGGTTGCAACAATTTTAGAAAATAGACATATCAAAGCAGCCTAATTGTTAATATCTTAATAAAGATTCAGATGTTCTTTATTTGATTCCACTTTGATCAATAAATTAAACTTTTACGATTACTAACTTACTAACTTTGTGAATAATTAAATTAAGAGCAGGATTATTTTCGTTTTTTTCTTTTTTTTATTTTTTTGGCACTTTTTTCAATCCGATCCTTAACCAAATTTAAAATTAGATAAATTATTAGCGCTCCACCACCTAATACTGCATATGAAAATATAATATCTGTTGTGGGCATTTTAATCGTCTTCTAACCAGTCATCCATAAATATTTTCCAACAAGTATAAATAACTATTGGGATTGAACCAAAAAAACCTATAGCAACTCCAATACTAATGCCATATTTTACACATGCAAAATGAGTTAATAAAGTTGGAGGTATTGTTGATACTAATAATAAGAATGGTAATCTCCACTCTCTAGATGGTTTGTAATATTTTAAAAAATTTATTATCTTATTAATCATATTTAAGATGAAAATTATTTTACATTATGTTTTAATACTATTTCTTGTATTATGTAACTCAGCTTTTAGTGAAAGTAAATATCATCATATGCCACATGGAAAATTTAGGAACCCTGAAGGTTCCCCAATAAGAGATCCTAACTTTAAATGGTCATACAAGACTTTTAATGAAGAGAAAAAGAAAATTAAAATTTCCATACCCTCAGATCATGTGGTGCCAAAAGATCAGGTATTAGAAAGTATTAATAAATTAAAAAATGAGGACTACATTTTATGGATAGGCCATGCAACTTTTTTAATAAAACTTGGCGATAATATGATTATCTCTGATCCTGTATTTGAAAAAAATATGGGTCCATTAATTTTTGGTCCTAAACGATATGTAGATCCTGCGATTGATTTAAAAAATTTACCAAAAATTAATTATTTTCTACAAACGCATAATCATTATGATCACTTAAGCACAAGAACTATAAAAAATTTTCCATTTAAAAATACGGAAGTTTTGATACCTTTAAAATTATCAAAACATTTTGAAAAAAATAATTACAAAAAAATTACTGAATTAGACTGGTATGATCAAAAAAAATTTAATGGCATAACTTTTACTTTTTTACCATCAATACATTGGTCCAAGAGATCACTATGGGATACTAACAAGTCCCTTTGGGGAAGTTTTTTAATAGAATATAAAGATAAAAAAATTTTATTTTTATGTGATACTGGATATGGGAAAATCTATAAAGAGCTAGGCAAAAAGTACGGTCCTATTGATATTACTTTTATTAACATAGGCGCATATAATTTTTTTCCTATGGCCCCTAAGAAAGACTCATCTATTTACCATACTAACCCTGAAGAGGCACTTCAAATTGGCAAAGACCTAAATAGTAAAAAACTTATTGGTATGCACTGGGGAACGGTTGTATTATCATTAGAACCAATAATGGAACCTGCGCAAAGATTTAAAAAAAATGCCTCAAAGTTTGGGTATAGTGTAAATGATGCAACATTATTTAAAATTGGTGAAGCAAAAAAAATTAGTGAATTAATAAAGTGACAGATTTAAACTTCGAAAGTTTTAAACAACGAGTTTTTAAATGTGATAAATGTAGTCGATTAACTAAATTTAGAAAATTAATTTCTCAAAAAAAAAGAAAATCGTATTTAAACCAAAAATATTGGGGTAAACCAATAGTAGGATATGGAAAATTAAATGCTCAGATTTTGTTTATTGGTTTAGCTCCTGCTGCTCACGGTGCTACAAGAACTGGTAGAGTTTTTACAGGTGATAAATCTGCTGATTTTTTATTTAAGTGTTTGCATAAAGCAAACCTTTGTAATCATCCTTACTCACTTGATAAAAAGGATGGATTAATATTATATAATACATATATCACTACTGCTTTGAAATGTGTTCCACCTGAAGATAAACCCACAACGCAAGAACTCAACAATTGCTTTTCGATTTTTGACAGAGAGTTAATGTTTTTAAAAAACAAAAAAGTTTTAATTGCATTAGGTAAAGTAGCTTTTGATGCATGTATTAAATATTTCATAAATTATAATAATTTGAAAACAAAGTATAAATTTAAGCATAATGCTGTATTTAAAATTGGTAATTTTTATTTAGTTGGCTGCTACCATCCTTCGCCTAGAAATGTAAATACAAAAAGGATAAATCAACTAAAAATGGTAAGACTATTTTTAAAAGCTCAAAAACTGATGAAACATAACCTTTCAAAATAAATATAATTAATATACTTTTTTAATATGAAAATTTCAGACTTAAAAAAATACAAACTCAAATCCGAGTTAACAATCTGCGAAAAAGAAAGACCAGTGAGTGAAATTGCACGAGAAATGAGGGATAGGAATATTGGGGCTATACCTATAACTGAAAATAATAAGCTAATAGGTATCGTATCTGAGAGAGATATTGTTACCAGATTAGTTTTAGAAGGAAAAGATCCGGATTTAACTACCGCATCGGAAATCATGACTTCAGATATTTTGACAGCGACAGAAGAAGATACAATCGATAATGTAATATCAAATATGAAAGAATATGGAATTAGACATATGCCTGTTAGTAATAGCGAAGGGAAATTGTTAGCATTTTACTCAATCCGAGATTTTTTAAAAGCCAAAATTGAGTCAGGACAAGAAATTAAAAAGAAACATAAAAGTTTAGCAAAATATCAAATTGGTGTTCCGATTATTTTAATATTATTATGTTTTCTTGCGCTGATTTTAGATTTGTTTAGTCAAAAAAACATAATCATCATGTTTTCAGTAATATTTTTTATCATTGGGGTATTTTCAGTTTTAATGGCTAATAAAAATGTAAATTATGATAACGAGGATTGATTAGTCTAGTTGCGACTCTACAAATTCCCAATTTACAAGATTTTCAATAAAACTTTTTAAATAATCAGGTCTACGATTTCTATAGTCAACGTAATATGAATGTTCCCATACATCGCAACCTAATATCGGCTTCATATTATTTACTAAAGGGTTTGAGGCATTAGCAGTTTTTGTCACTACAAGTTTTCCTTTATCATCAATCGCTAGCCATGCCCAGCCAGACCCAAATTGTGTAACTCCTGCTTGAATAAATTGTTCTTTAAATTTATCTACACCTCCAAAATCAGAATTTATTCTTTTTTCTAATTTTCCAGGTAACGCGCCACCTCCTTTTGGCTTCATACATTTCCAAAACAAAATATGATTCCAATGTTGACCTGCATTATTAAATATTCCAATTTTTGATGGGTCCGCCGATGTTTTTTTAACTATTTCCTCAAGAGATGAATTTTCTAAAACCGAATCTTTTATTAAATTATTTAAGTTCGTTATATAGGTTTGATGATGTTTGCCATGATGTAAATCTAAAGTTTCTTCCGACATATGAGGAGATAAAGATGATTTCGAGTAATCTAATTTTGGTAATTGAAAAGTCATAACTAAATTATATGTTGATTATAAGATTTATTCAAGTTTTAGATTGCTTATAAAAATATTTTTTTTTGATAATATTCGCAATTAATACAAACAAACCAAGAGCGATTACCGGTATATAAATTTCAGGTTTTTTCAAAATTAAAAAATTAATATTTTCTCCAGCTCTTAAAGCTTTTCCTATTCCAGAACATAAACTCACGAGAATTATAGTAGGTGTCAGTTCTGAAAAAAAAGTAGCTGAAAAATAGGAAGATATTCGCATATTAAATATTACAGGTATTAAATTTTTAATAGCAAATGGAATACCTGGTATGCACCTTAAAAAAAAATAATATCCAAAAATATTTTCATCTATATTCTTTACTATCAAAGGATATTTATTTTTAATGTAATTAGAAATACTATCTTTAAATAGTTTATTAGCAGAAAAAAATAATAATGTAGCACCAATCGTAAAAGAGAATATCGATAATACTGAACCAAGATAAGATCCAAAAACTAGACCTGCAAAGATTGCAGGAATTGAAGCAAAGCCTAACAAAAAAACCCATATTATCGATGAAACAAAATAGATTGTTGCTATAATTATTTTATATCTATCGATATAGGAAAAAATACTATCTCTATTATTCATTAAATATTCTGGATTAAGAAATGAAGTGACGCCATAATAAAAAAATAAAAAGACCACTATAGCCACAGTGGTAATATAAACGCCTAAAAGCATTATTTTAAATTTAGAAATTTGCATAAGTTATAATTTTATACTGTACATCCTATATTGAATTACCTATAAATGCTGAAATTTAAATATATCAATGAAGCGCACATTTCAACCTAGCAAGAAAGTAAGAAAGCGTCGGCACGGCTGGCGATCTAGAATGTCAACAAAGAATGGTAGAAAAGTCTTATCCAGAAGAAGATCAAAAGGAAGAAAAAAGCTTTCTGCTTAAATATGAGTAGTAGATTACAGCTAATTTCTTAAAAAAAAAAACAAGAATTTAAAGATATTATGAGCGCAAACAAAATATCAACTGAGTACTTTACAATATATTATCAAAAAAAAGGTTCTGAGAAAAAAAATGAAATTTTATTAAGTTGTGTATCTGCAAAAAAGCTAGGAAATGCAGCATATAGAAATAAATTAAAAAGAAAGTTAAAAAATGCAACTAGAGAAGCAATTAAAGATTTAAAAATAAAATTTAAAACTAATTACAAATATGCGATTTTTGCTAAACAAAAGATATATAATACAGAGTTTAAAAAAATTGTTAAAGAATTAAAATTTAAGTTACTTGAAATATAAATGTGTATAATAGATAAAATATTTTCTATACTGACGATATCTGCGGTTAAAATATATAAATTTTTCATTTCACCACTATTGGGAAATAATTGTAGATTTTTACCAACATGTTCAGAGTATTGTATTGAAGCATTAGAAAAAAAAGGATTTTTTGTCGGAATCTTTTTAACTTTTAAAAGAATTTTAAAATGTCACCCAATTAAATTTTTAGGTGCGAAGTCTGGGTTTGATCCAGTAGAGAAAGATAAATTAAATGGATAGTAAAAATGTATTATTAGCAGTAATTTTATCAACTGCAGTAATTGTAATTTGGTCGGTAATGTTTCCCCCGTCTGAAATAGAAAATACAACCTCGGAGGATACAGCAATTGTAGAAAAGAATGAAAGCAAACCAAAAGCGCCAAAAATTAAAATTAAAGAACCAGACAAAAAAATTACACGTCAAGATGCTATTAAACAATCTGATAGAATAAACATTAGCAATGGAAAAATTTTTGGTACAATCTCGTTAAATGGAGCATTAATAGATGATGTTACTCTAAAAAATTATAAAGAAACTTTAAATGATGATAGTAAACAAGTTGTTATACTTAACCCGAAAAAATCTGAAAATGGGTATTTTTTAGAAACCGGCTGGGCTACATCTGAAAATATAAAGGTCCCTAATCATAATAGTAAATGGAGAGTAATTGGAAATAATACTCTTGCTCCAAAACAACCAGTTACGATTCAATGGAATAACAATGAAGGTTTAATATTCAAAAAAAAGCTTACCATAGATGACAAATATTTAATAATCGTAGAGGACTCAGTTCAAAATTTATCTCAAAAGAATATAAATTTATTTCACTATTCTCAGATAACACGAAATAAAAAACCAGAAGTACAAAATTTTTATATTTTGCATGAGGGTTTAATTGGAGTAGTAGGTGATGAATTAAAAGAATTATCTTATGAAGATATAATTGAGAAAAAAGAGACCTACAAAAATAATAGTGGATGGTTTGGAATTACAGATAAATATTGGTTATCTGCCATAATTCCTCAGAAGGGTAAAAATTTCAATGCAGAATTTACTTATGATAAGCAGTTCAAGGCAAATTATATTATTACAGACCCAACAATAATTAATTCAAATGAAACTAAAAAGAACGTAGCAACTTTATTTATTGGAGCTAAAGAAGTTTCTGTTGTCGACGGATATGCGGAACAGTCAGGTATAAATAAATTTGATTTAGCAATTGACTGGGGCTGGTTTTTTTATTTTACAAAACCAATTTTTTTTGCAATCGATTATCTATATAAAATTTCCGGTAATTTCGGTATTGCAATTATTCTGTTAACAGCTGCGGTAAGATTAATATTTTTTCCACTAGCTAATTATTCTTTTGTATCTATGGCAAAAATGAAAGCATTACAGCCGGAAATGCAAAGACTTAAAGATTTGTATAAAGATGACAAACAAAAAATTCAAATGGAAATGATGAATTTGTATAAAAGAGAAAAGGTAAATCCAGTTAGTGGCTGTCTTCCAGTTTTAATACAATTGCCATTCTTCTTTGCAATTTATAAAGTGTTATTTGTAACCTTGGAGATGAGGCATGCTCCTTTTTTTGGATGGATACAAGATCTATCTGCACCTGATCCAACAACAATATTTAACTTATTTGGACTAATACCTTGGGATCCACCAAGTTTCTTAATTATAGGGATATGGCCGATATTAATGGGATTGACAATGTGGATACAACAAAAACTAAATCCTGCTCCTCCTGACCCTATTCAAGCAAAAATATTTATGTTTTTTCCTTTCTTTTTAACAATACTTTTAGCATCATTCCCCTCTGGTCTTGTAGTTTACTGGACTATTAATAACGTACTTACCATGGCGCAACAGTACGTGATAATAAGGAAAACAAAGACAAAAACAGTATAATGAATTTATCAGCAATTTGGCCTAAAGAAGCTCCTCCAATAGATGAGGCTAAAAAGTTTCTTGAAAAATATAAAAATAAGAAAATAGTTCTAAAGTATGGAGGTCAAGTAATGGCTAGCCTAAAGTTATCAAAAGCATTTGCTGAAGATGCTGCCGTCTGCAACAAGATTGGAGTCAATACAGTGGTTGTTCACGGGGGAGGCCCTCAGATCCAAAAAAGATTAAATCAAAATAAAATTGAAAGCAAATTTATCGATGGATTAAGGGTAACGGATAATAATATAATAGGAATTGTTGAAGACGTATTACTAAACGAAATTAATCTAGATTTAGTAAAATCAATAGAAAAATACGGTGTTAATTCTGTCCCTGTAAACGCAAAAAATAGCGATATAATAAGAGTTAAAGGATCGAAAGATTCAAGTTTAGGATTTGTTGCAGATCCCGATCAAATAAATGAAAAAATAATAAATGAATTATTAGTGAATAAAAAAATACCGGTTATTGCACCAATTGGAATTGATAAAACAGAACAGGTCTATAATATAAATGCTGACACAGTTGCAGGAAAAATTTCAGAAAAAATAAAAGCTGATAGACTTTTGCTAATGACCGATGTACCGGGCGTAAATGATAAGTGTGGTAAATTGATTGAAAAATTAACAATTTCTGAAGCAAATAGTTTAATTTCTGACGGTGTAATTACAGGAGGAATGATACCTAAAATACTCACATGTATATCGTGTCTAAAAGAAGGTGTCTCAGGTGTGGTAATAATTGACGGAAGAAAACCACATGCAGTTTTATACGAATTATTTTCTGAAGCTGGAGCAGGGACTCTAATAGTAAATGATTAGTTTAAAAAATATTAAATTCTGGATTTTTGATTTAGATAATACTTTATATTCTTCAACCACGAATATTTTTAGTAAAATAGATAAAAAAATGTGCCAATTTATTATTGATGAGCTTCGTGTTGATGAATCTGAAGCTTTAAAAATAAAAAATAAGTATTTTCACGAGCATGGAACAACATTAAATGGATTAATGAAAAAACATAATATAAACGCTGAACGTTTTTTAGAATTTGTACACGATATAGATTACAGTTTTTTAAATAAGAACGAAAAGTTAAATTATGAATTGCAAAAGCTACCTGGATCAAAAATTATTTTTACAAACGGGTCAAAAAAACATGCTGAAACAACAATATTGAAATTAGGTATTAAAGATAATTTCAGTGGAATATTCGATATTGTTGACTCTGATTACATTCCTAAGCCGGATATTGCACCATATAAAAAATTGATTTCTAAATATAGAATCAATTGTTCTGAGAGTATTTTTTTTGAGGATATTGCTAAAAATTTACTACCTGCGCACCAGCTTGGTATAAAAACTGCTTGGATAGAAAATGACGACAAATATTGCAAAGAAGGTTTCGATGGATATCATGTGGATTTTAGAGTAAAAAATTTGACTAAATTTTTAGAAGATATAAATAAGAAAGTGGCATGACTACAGAAAAAATTATAAATGAGGCATGGGATAATAAAGAAAAAATCAATCCTCAATCGAGCAAAGAAATTTTAGATTGTATAAATGAAACTTTTGATCTTCTTGATAAAGGTAAAATTAGAGTTGCAGAAAAAAAAGGTGATAAATGGATTACTAATCAATGGATTAAAAAAGCAATAATGCTGAGTTTTAGAACTAACCCAATGGATACACTTAGTGGGCCTTATAGTAGTTGGTATGATAAATTACATTTATTGAAAGGTAAAACAGCAGGTTGGGGTAAGGAAGAACATGAAAAAGCTGGTTTTAGATTTGTTCCAAATGGACAAGTTAGGAAAGGATCATTCATTGGAAAAGGTGTTGTTTTAATGCCATGTTACGTGAATTCAGGTGTATACATTGATGAAGGTACTATGATGGATACTTTTTCACGAGCTGGTAGTTGTTGCCAAATCGGTAAAAATTGTCATATTTCTGCTGGATCAGGTATTGGAGGAGTATTAGAACCCGCTCAAGCTTTGCCTACTATAATTGAGGATGATGTATTTGTAGGTGCTATGTCTGAGGTAGTTGAAGGAGTAATTGTTGGTAAAGGAAGTGTTCTATCAATGGGGTGCTATATTGGACAAAGTACAAAAATAGTAAATCGATCGACAGGCGAAATCACAAAAGGATTTGTTCCGCCCTACTCTGTAATTGTACCTGGTGCTTATAAAGACTTATATGCAGTACACATTATTAAAACAGTTGATGAAAAAACAAGGTCAAAAACTAGCATCAACGAGTTGCTAAGAGATTAAGAAATGAACGAAATTAAAATTGCAAAAGATCTTGTGAGATTTGCAAGTGTAACACCGCTTGATAAGGGTGCGATTAACTACGTAGCTAAATCTCTCAAAAAACTTGGTTTTAGATGTAAAATTTTAGAATTTAAAGAGAAAGGTACATACAAAATTAAAAATTTATACGCTAAAATTGGCACGAAGAAACCTCATTTATGTTTCGCTGGACATACCGATGTTGTACCTATAGGTGATTTAAAAAAATGGTCCGTTAATCCTTTTGGCGGTCAAATAAAGAATGGGGTACTATACGGTCGGGGAATTGCTGATATGAAAGGCAATATTGCAAGTTTTATTTCTGCAACATATGAATTTTTAAAAGATAATAAAAACTTTAATGGCTCACTTAGCTTTTTGATCACAGGTGATGAAGAGAGTGTTGCTATTAATGGCACAAAAAAAGTTGTTAAATATTTAAAAAAGAAAAAAGAAAAAATAGACTTTTGTTTGATTGGTGAGCCAACAAATCCAAACAAGCTTGGAGAAGAGATTAAAATAGGTAGAAGGGGCAGTATAACAGGGTATATAACAATTAGTGGTATTCAAGGTCACGTTGCTTACCCAAATAAAGCAAGAAACCCGTCAACGCCTTTAATTAAAATTCTAAATGAAATTAAAAGTAAAAGATTAGATAATGGTTCGAAAAATTTTCAGGCATCAAATTTAGAAATAGTAAAAATTAACATAAATAATCTTGCAGATAATGTCATTCCATCAAAAGCGACTGCAATTTTCAATATTAGATACAATGATAGACACACAAGTAAAAGTCTTAAGAGCAAAATATCTAAAATCATTAAAAAAACTTCAAAAAAATACAAGTGTAAATATGATATTAAATTTCAGGAAACGGGGGGGGTATTTCTTTGTAAACCCAACTCAACTGTTAACATGATCAGGAATATAATTAAAAAAAGTACCGGTAGAAATACAAAATTAACTACAGGTGGAGGAACGTCTGATGGCAGATTTATTAAAGATATAGCGCCATGTATTGAATTTGGTCTTGTAAATAAAACGATTCACCAAGTAGATGAAAGAGTTCCTGTAGCTGATTTAAAAAAATTAAAAATTATATATAAAAAAATTTTACAAAATTATTATAAGTGAAGACTTGCCTGATTACCACAAAAACATATCAAAATCACGATAATGGACATGGGCATCCAGAAAATGTGAATAGAGTAAAATCAATCAATATTGCAATAGATAATATTAAAAATACAGAGTGGGTTGAAACAAAAAATTTTAGCACGAAATTGATTGAACTAGCTCATGACAAAAAATATATAGAAAAAGTAAATAATTCATTTCCTAATAATGGTTTAGCTTTTTTAGATTCAGACACAATTGTATCTAGTGGATCAAAACAAGCGTCTTATGATGCAGTAAATTCTGTTCTGACTGCTATAGAAAATGTCCAAGATGGCTCTTATCAAAATGCATTTGTTAGTATAAGGCCGCCAGGACATCACGCACACAGTAATTTTGCCGCTGGTTTTTGTATATTTAATAACATTGCTATTGGAGCATGTTATTTAGTAAATAATTATAAATTAAAAAAAGTACTGATTTTAGATTGGGACGTACATAGAGGTGATGGAACTGCTGAAATTATATATAATAAAAGAAATATATTTTTAATTTCTTCACATCAATATCCATTTTATCCTCCTGGAGATGGTACTGAAAAGGTAAGGGGTCATTTTGATAATATACGTTTCTTTCCTCTCAAAGCAGGTTTGTCATCAAATGACTTTTATAAGATTTATGAAAAAATATTTATTGAAATCGACAAATATCAGCCTGAGTTTATATTAATATCTTGTGGTTTTGATGCTCATAAAAACGACCCTTTAGCCGAGATTAATCTTGAGTCAGTTGATTATGAATATTTAACTCTTAAATTAAAAAAATATGCAGCAAAACATTGTGCTGGAAAAATAGTTTCCGTTTTAGAGGGTGGATATGATCTAAAATCAATTTCAGAAAGCTCTAAATTTCACGTAAAGTCTTTAGCTAAAATCTAATTTTTTTTTAAAAATATTTTCTGCTTGAATTTGATCATTCTTTTTCTCAGAAATTTTATTTTCAAGATCGACTATTTTTTTTTTATATTCCTTAATCAATTCTTCAATTTCAGAAATGCTTAATTCATCAATCTTAATTTGTTTTTCCTTAATTATATCATCTTCATCCATATTAATTTATTTTCAAATTTTTAAAAAATTCAAGTGATTCTAGATTTGCTATAGCCTCTAAATTATTAATTTTTTCTCCATTTAATATTTTTTTAACTGCTATTTCAACAATTTTTCCACTTTTTGTTTTAGGTATTTCTGGACATTCAATAATAATAGATGGCACATGTTTTGGTGAACAATTTTGACGAATATTAAATTTAATTTTTTCTTGTAATTCTCTGTTAAGTATATTTTGACCTTTCAAATTAATAAAAAGAATTATTCTGATATCATCATTATAATTTTGTCCAACAACTAAAGCTTCATTTACTTCACTAAAATTTTCAACTTGACGATATATTTCCGCAGTACCTATTCTCACTCCGCCTGGTTTAAGCGTAGCGTCTGATCTACCAAAAATAATATATCCGTGATTTAATGTTTTTTGAATGAAATCGCCATGATACCAAATATTAGGATACTTTTTAAAATAAGCATCATGCATTTTTTCTGAGTTATTGTCATTCCAAAATTTTATGGGCATTGAAGGGAAAGGTGTCTTAACAACTAATTCGCCTTTATCATTGTTAGAAAGTTTTTTACCAGATTCGTCAAAAACATCAATATCTAGACCTAAGCTTGGACCTTGGATCTCACCGGCATAAACTCCATCATATAAATTACCTGCAACTAAACATCCAACCACGTCTGTTCCACCACTGATAGAAGCTAAATGAACATCTTTTTTGATATAATTGTAAACATAATTAAAACTCTCGCTGATAAGTGGTGAACCTGTTGAGCAAATAGTTTTTAAATTTATTAAATCAAGATGTTTGCTATTATAATTTTCATTTTTTAAATGATCTAAATATTTTGCACCCACTCCAAACAATGTAAATTTTTTTTGTGAACAATATTTTAGTAATATATCGATTTCTGGGTATAAAGGTGATCCATCATACAAATATATAGATGCTCCGCAGGAAAGCGCAGTTACTTGCCAATTCCACATCATCCATCCGGTAGAAGTATAATAGAAAACCTTGTCATTTTTTTTTACATTACAATGAATTAAGAGTTCTTTTTTTTGTTCAATAAGTGCATTGCCAGATCCGTGAACAATGCATTTGGGTGTACCCGTTGTACCACTCGAATAAAGAATATACACAGGATGATTAAAATTAAATTTTTGAAAGTTCGTATTTTTTTGTGAATTTTTAAGAACATCATAGTAAGACAAATATTTTTTATCGATCTTGGCATTATCGTAAGAAAATACTATTACTTTTTGAATAGAGGGAATTGATTTTGTAATAATTTCTACATTATCTAATATATTTATTTTTTTTCCATTATAATAGTAATGATCACAAGTAATTAAAACTTTTGGCTCAATTTGTTTAAATCTTTCAATCACACCTTGTGGACCAAAGTCTGGAGAACAGCTTGACCAAATGCAGCCGTTTTTAGTTGAACCAAGAAAAGCTACGATAGTTTCAATTGTATTCGGAACGTAAGCTGCTACCACAACGCCTTTTTTGATATTAGTTTTAATCAAATAATCTGAAAATTTGCAAACATTACTAAATAATTCTTCCCATGTTATAAAATCCTCTGTTCCATTCTCTTTTAAGCTGAATACAGCGATTTCTTTAGAGGTTAATGGAATTAAGTTTTCAGCAAAATTTAACTTCGCGTCTGGAAAAAAAATATTTTTGTAAAAGATTTTGTTTTTATCTAAAATTCTCTCACCCTTATCACCTTTTATATCTGAAAAATCCCATAGTTCTGACCAAAAAACTTCATTGTTTTTAAGACTCCAATTCCAGAGAGAGTTAAAGTTTTTTTTAAAATTTACATTAAATTTATTTTCAACTTTTTTCGAAAATTTAAAAATATTAGATGATTCAATTATTGTATTGGAGGCTTTCCATAGAAGATTTTTGTTCATCACTAATATTGTACTTTGAAGAGATATAAACCACAAGGAGGAGCCACAGGAGGACAGCTAATTCTATTCTTTTTTTTAATTGCCTTCTTTAAATCGTCAATATTCCACTTTCCTTCGCCGACATATTTTATAGCACCAATCATTGATCGCACTTGATGTTGTAAAAATGATCTCGATTTTACAACATAAATAATTTTTTTATCAGATATTTTGATCCTGGAGTATTCAATTGTTTTTATTGGCGACTTTGCATTACAGGATTTTGATCGAAAAGTTGTAAAGTCATGTTTACCTAAAAATAGTTTAGCAGCATTTTGCATTTTTTTTATATCGAGTTTTTTTTTTACATGCCATGCTCTTCCATTCATTAGAGAGAGGTTAGATTTCCGGTTAATTATAATATAATGATAAATTCTTAAAATTGCATTTTTTCTTGAATTAAATTTTTTTTTAACTTTTTTAACTTTAATTATACTTATATTTTTTTTTTTAAGAAAGTGATTTGTTCCCTCTAAAATCTTAAAGGCGTGTAACCGACCATCGTAGTCAAAGTGAAATACTTGACCAATGGCATGAACACCAGAGTCAGTCCTACCTGATCCAAATATTTTAATTTTTTTTTTTATGATTTTTTGTAAAGCAGTTTCAATACACTGCTGTATTGTATTCCTATGAGGTTGAGACTGCCAGCCGTAAAATTTTTTGCCATCGTACTCTACGATACATTTAAATCTGCTCATCGAATTTAAATCCTAAGATAAAATTTTCTTTTAGTTGAATTTTCTTTCCACTTCTTTGCAGTTCTAATATCTCTATTGAGCGATCCTTACACGATATAATAATTTTTTTTGAATCGATAATCATTCCAGGTTTACGTGCCTTTAGATCAGAAATTTTAGCTGAATACACTTTTATTTTTTCATTTTTATAATCAAAATATGCTCCTGGTTTAGGATTTAGTGCATTTATTTTAAAAATAATATTTTGTGCATTTTCATTCCAATCAATTTGCTCATCTAGCTTTGTAATTTTTTTTGCATACGATACACCAATTTTATTTTGGGGAATATATTCTGCATTTCCACTAAGTACTTTATTAATACAATCAACTATTACTTTTGACCCCAACTCTGATAGACTTTTTTCTAATTGACCAAAAGTTAAATTTCTTGATTTAATAGATTTGCTTAGTAGGATTGGTCCAGTGTCTAATTCCTTTTCAATTTTCATAATAGTTATACCTGTAATATTTTCCCCAGACATAATTGATCTTTGTATTGGAGCAGCACCTCTCCATTTAGGTAGTAGGGAGGCATGAATGTTAATAAATCCATTTTTAGATAATTCCAGAATTTTGCTAGGTATTATTTGCCCATAAGCAACAACAACAGCAAGATCAATATTGATCTCTTTTAAATAATTATATTCATCTTCAATTCTGTTTGGAGTTTTAATAATTAGTTTGTTCTGCTCTGCAAAATTTTGTACTGGACTTTTCAAGGTATTATGTCCCCTTTTTGCCTTTTTAGCTGGTTGAGAAATTACACAACTTAATTTAAAATATTTATTAATTTCTTTTAATGCTGGAATTGCAAAATCTGGAGTGCCCATAAAAATTATGTTTGATGACATTTATTATAAGTTATTTTTTTGAATTTTCTTTTGAATAATCTCCCTTTTTAACTGTGATAAATGATCGATAAATAAAACTCCATTACAATGATCTACCTCGTGCTGAATACATCTTGATAATAATCCGCTTACATTAATGTTATTTAGCTTTCCTTCAATATCCAAATACTCAACTTTGCAACTTTCATACCTATCAACATTACCATAGTATCCAGGTATAGAGAGACACCCTTCCTCGTTATTAACTAAAGTATTAGATTTCCATACAATTTTCGGATTAATCAAATATATTGGATTTTTTTTCTCACCTTCTTTGGAAATATCCACCACGATAAGTCTTTTTAACACGCCAACTTGCACTGCAGCCAATCCAATACCTGGGGCGTTGTACATAGTCTCAAGCATGTCTTTTGCTAAATTTTTTATCTCTTCATCAATAACGTGAATTTCTGCCGACTTTTGTCTCAGTAGTTTATTTGGTTCTTTTAAAATATTTAAAATTGACATTTAATTTTTATTATTAAACGAATTCCTATATTTAAAAGCAGAAAACAAGGTTCCGTCATCTAAATACTCAATTTCACTTCCTACCGGTAATCCGTGTGCCAATTTGGTTATTTTAACATTAAGATTTTTTAAACTGTCATTAATGTAATGTGCAGTGGTTTGACCTTCAATTGTTGCAGATATAGCTAAAATAACCTCTTTAATATTACACTTTTTAATTCGATCAACTAATGAATTAATTAGTAAATCTTCAGGATTAGATCCGTTTATTGCAGAAAGAGTTCCTCCTAAAATATGATATTGACCTTTAAAAACACTTGTAGATTCTAATGCCCACATATCAGCGATATTTTCCACGACACATATTTGATCTGTTTTCATATCTAAACAAGTGCATTTGCTCTCCTTAGAAGTTAAATTACCACAAACATTACATTTTATAATATTTGTATGAACATGAGAAATTGCTTCACTCAAAGGTTTCATTAAGTTCGATTTATTTTTCAAAAGATAAAGCGCAATTCTTTTTGCTGATTTGGGACCAAGACTAGGTAGCCTTGATAATAACTGAATCAAATTATCTAACTCCGGTTGTTTTGAGTTTGCCATATTAATTTAAAAAGGTAATTTTATTCCTGGAGGTAATTTTAAGTCTCCAGTTAATTTTGACATTTCTTCCTGCGTTTTACTCTCAAGAGCTTTTTTTGCATTATTAATTGCCGCCACTATTAAATCTTCTAAAACTCCTTTTTCTTCTCTAAAAACTTTATCATCTATTTTAATACCAACCAATTCATTACTGCCATTCATAGTTGCAACCACAAGCCCTCCACCTGAAGTACCATCAGCTTTAATATTTTTTAATTTATCTTTCATTTCTTGAACTTTCTCTTGCATTTCTTGAGCTTGTTTAAGCATTTTATTAAAGTCCATTAGTCATCCTCGTTTACATTTTGTTTATTAATAAACTCAGCATCAGGAAAACTTTCCATAACAGATTTATAAACTTCTGAGCTCTTTATATCTTCAAAGTTTTTTTCTTTATTCACAAATCTATCGCCCTTATCGTTTGTGAAGCTTATGACCCACTTTTTTCCTGTCCATTCAAAAAGTTTATTTGTTAATAATTTAGGAAAATTTTTTGAAAGATTGCTATTAAACTCAATATTTATTTTTCCTTGCTTAAAATCTACTACACGTACGTTGCTTTCCAGATCTTTTTTAAGTTCTATTTCTTGTTTTTTGATAGCAATATTTATTAAGTCTTCAATATTATTTATTTTAGAAACAAAGTTTATTATTTTGTTATCATTTTTTTTGCTTTCAGGAATTTTTTTTTCTTGGACAATCGTTTTTATTTGTGTTTTAACGACACTTTCTTCTTTCGAACTTAAAACATTTAGATCAACGTTTTCTTCCCGCACCTTTTGAGGGTCAGGCATATCCTTTAATCTACATAGTCTCGTGGTTAACATCTGTAGCGCTATAAATGAATCCGGAAATAATTTAAGATCTTCAATACCTTTCAATAAGTAATGCCACAAAATTGAAGTGTAAGTTAAATCTATTTTTTTTGAAAGCTCACATATTTGTTTTGACTCATTTTCTGAAATCGACAAATCTGACGAAATATTACCCAAAGTTTGTTCTCTAGATATTAAGTATACTAACTCTAACAAATTTTCTAAAACTAATTGTGGATCTGATCCATAATCAAATATTTCATCTAAGACTAAACTAGAAGTCTTTTCATTGCCATCTATGATATTTGTAATTAATTCTAATAGTTTATCTTTATCGGCTAATCCAAGCATTTTTCTAATATTCTCAGCAGAAATATTATTTTTTTCAATATTTATAATATTTGCTTGATCTAAGATTGATAAGGCATCTCTGACAGAACCTTCGGATGACTTAGCTATAAGTTGAATAGCATTGTTATCAATTTTGATATCTTCTTTATTAGATATATCGGTCAAATATTTAATCATTTCTTCAATTTTAATTCTTCTTAAATCAAATCTTTGACATCTTGAAAGTATTGTTATTGGTATTTTTTTTATTTCAGTTGTTGCTAATATAAACTTTAAATGATCTGGAGGTTCTTCTAAAGTTTTTAATAAAGCATTAAATGCCTGCTTAGACAACATATGTGCCTCGTCAATTATAAAAACTTTATACTTTGCAACAGAAGGATGATATTTCGACGACTCTAATAAATCTCTAATATCATCAACCCCAGTTTTAGATGCCGCGTCCATTTCAAGCACATCTATGTGTTTTGATTTGGTAATATCATCACACTCACAATAAACTTCATTATTTTGTTGAGCTCCATGCTCAAAATGCTTATTACAGTTAATAGCTTTAGATATAATTCTTGCTGTTGTTGTTTTACCTACCCCTCTTATGCCCGTCAAAATATATGCGTTATGTAGCTTATTTTTTTTTAAAGCACTCTTTAAAGATAAAACCATGGACTCTTGCCCAATCAACTCTTCAAAATTTTTTGGCCTATATTTAAGTGGTAGTATTATTTTTTTATTCATAATATTAACGGGGAACTGAATAACAACCTGAAAAATTTACGTTACGGCTGCTTTCTTTCGAACCTGACCGGGTTAGCGCAATATCCACCTGTCACCAATCCCCCAATAAGAGAATATATCAATTTTAATTCAAATCGACCACAAAGATTTATGATAATTTTTGATATCTATATGAAGATGCAGGATAAACTCCTAAAATATCTAACTTTTCAGTTTGCTTTTTTAAATCATTAAGTGAATCTGAAATTTTAGGATCATCTGGATGTCCCTCCATATCGACATAAAATATGGCCTGAACAAAACTATTATCCAATGAAAAACTCTCTAATTTCGTTAAATTTATAGAATTTTTTGCAAATCCTCCTAAGCATTTATGCAATGCTCCTGGAATTGATTTTAATTTAAAAATACAGGTCGTTATGTATTTTTTATTTTTTTCAAAATTTTCGTCAATACTTGAATTATCCATTACAAGAAAACGTGTAGTATTTCCCTCCATATCTTCAAAATTATTTTGCAATATTTTTAATTTATATATTTCAGCCGATATAGATGAAGCAATTACAGCTATCGTGTCATCGGGTTTCTCTGATAATAATTTAGCAGATCCAGCAGTATCAGCGGTAATTATGGGTGTAAGATTATTGGAATGAATATTTTTTTGACATTGACTAATCGCGTGCGAATGACTTTTAACGTACTTAATTTTATTTATGTTACTACTAAGATTTGATATAAGACAATGTTCTATTCTTAAAAAATGTTCACGTATAATTTTGGGCTTGTATTTAACAAGCAATGAGTGAACATCTACAACTCTTCCAGCTAATGAATTCTCAATTGGAATTACGGTTTTAATATTTTTATCTGATTTTATTAAAGCAAATACATCTTCGAAGGTTTTACAAGGTGAGATATCAACATTACCAAATATTTCTTTAGCCGCTAGATGAGAGTATGCTCCTAATTCTCCTTGTATTGCAATTTTGGTTTTCATTTTAGCAATTTTCTGATATTGTTTAGATCCTCTTCTGTATCAACACTTAACGGATCATATTTTGTTAATCCTATTTTTATATCAATATTATTATCAATCAACCTCATTTGCTCTAAACTGCGGCTAATTTCATTTTTAGATTTTTTAAGTTCAACAAATTTTTTAAGCATACTCTTACGAAAAGCATATATACCAATATGATGGTAAATATCAGTATTAATTTTTTTTGACGTTCTAAAAAAGTCAATAGCAGAGTTAAATTGTCCATGATCTAAAGGTTTGGATGTTCTAACTTTAACAACGTTTCGGTTATTATAATCTTCTATTTTAATTTTCCCAGCGATAGTAGCAACTTCAATGTTTGAATTTTTAATCATAAATTCATTTAATTTATTTATTGTATTCTTATTTATATTTGGCATATCCCCTTGAATATTTATGATGATGTCATATTGATTTTGAATTTTGTTTAAAGCTTCGAAAATTCTATCAGTCCCATTTGTATGATGATTTCCAGTTTTTATTACCTCACCTTGATTTTGAATTATAATATTTGAAATTTCATCATCCGGAGTTGCAACGTAAACTTTTTTAATATCTGACTTCTGTGAGTTTTTTAGCACATGCAATATTAAAGGTAATCCATTTATATCAAGTAATGGTTTATTTGGTAATCTTTTTGCTTTCAAATGGGAAGGTATGATTATTACAGATTTTTCCATATTTTATAAGTGCGACATCTATATCTTTAGATTTTACTCTTAATATTAAATGAAATAATATAAGAATTAACTTTAAATGGATAGTTTTGAATTTAACAAAATCGCTGCAGCTATATTAATTGTTGCACTTCTTTTTATTGGAATTAAGGAAATAGCAAACTCAATATATAATGTAGATAAACCAGAAAAGTCAGCATATAAAGTTGAAGGTTTAGAAAATACTGATGATAATAAAATTCTAAAACCAAAAAAAGTAGTCGAAAGCTTAAAACCAATCACGCCATTACTTGCGTCTGCAAACTTAGAAAGTGGTGAAAAAATATTTAAAAAATGTGCTGCTTGTCATAGTATTCAAAAAGGTGGTGATAATCGTATAGGGCCAGCTTTATGGAATGTGGTGGACAGAAAAGTAGGTTCCTTAGACGGTTTTAAATATTCAGCTGCTCTAAAAAATTATAACAAAAATTGGACATATGAAGAACTGAATGGATTTTTACATAAACCCTTAAAGTATATAAAGGGTACTAAAATGGCATTTGCTGGGCTAAGAAAAGAAATGGATAGAGCGAATATTATTGCTTATTTAAATAGTATGGGTGATAGTCCAAAGTCTTTAAAGTAATAAACAAATTAATAAAACCAGTTTAATTAATGAAGTCCAAATTTAAATATCTTATTGATCAAAGATCTATAAGAATGTTTTTTCTGGGTTTCTCTGCAGGGTTACCATTGCTTCTTGTTTTCTCTACTCTCTCTGTTTGGTTAACAAAAGCTGATATTGAAAGAAGCACGATTACACTTTTTAGCTGGGTTGGTTTTGCTTATTCCTTTAAATTTCTTTGGACGCCAATAGTAGATCATTTTAAATTGCCATTTTCTGATAATTTTGGTCATAGAAAATCGTGGTTATTCTTTTCTCAAATGATGATTATTTTTTCTCTTATTCTAGCGTCTTTTTCAGATCCAAATCTAAGTTTATTTTTTATGGTAATATCTTTTATATTAATTGCATTTTCTAGTGCAACACAAGATATTGTTATTGATGCATTCAGAATTGAATCAGTAAGTCAAAAACTGCAAGGGGCTTTATCCTCTATGTACTTGGCTGGTTATAGAATCGCGATGATAGTATCTGGTGCTGGTAGTCTATGGTTTGTTTCAATACAGTCAGGCGAAACATATTTATTAGATAGCTGGCAATTTGTATATAGAATTATGGCATTGTTTATGATTATTGGTATCGTCACTACGATATTATCTAAAGAACCGAATATAAAAAGAAAAATAACAGGTACAAGTAGTGACCAAATTAAATTTATATTTTCTGTTTTGATATCAATAATAATATTTTTTATTATTTATCTCAATTTTCCTGATTTATCTTATGAAAATAAATTATTAAATTTCTCATATGATCTTATAAAAATTTCGATTTCATTTATTTCAATTGTATTGTTCTTAAATGTTTTTGTTAAAATCAATTTTATAAAAACAGATAAAGCAAAGATTGCTTACATACATCCCATTTTAGATTTTGTTAAAAGGTATAACAAATTAGCAATTTTTATTTTATTATTGATTTCTTTATACAGAATTTCCGACATTGTAATGGGGGTAATGGCAAATATTTTCTATGTTGAAAAAGGTTACACATTAAAAGATATTGCATTTTTTTCGAAATTTTTAGGACTGTTTGCAACTATTTTTGGGGGAATATTAGGAGGGATATTTGCAATGAATTTTGGTGCACTAAGAGCGCTACTTATTGGTTCTATCATTGCAGCTTTAACAAATATTTTGTTTGCAATATTAGCTATAAGTGAGATTGATACTTTTTTATTAGCGTCTGTAATAATCGCTGATAATATTGCAAGTGGATTTGCTGGTGCAGCTTTTATAGTTTTTTTATCCTCAATAACCTCAATCAAATTTACCGCAACTCAGTATGCATTATTTAGCTCATTAATGTTATTTATACCAAAATTAATTGCTGGATATTCAGGCTTGTTAGTTAATGTGATTGGGTATCCATTTTTTTTCATTATTTCGGCAGTAATAGGTTTGCCAGTTATATTTTTAATACTTTTTATTAACAATATTCAAATAAGTAAAAAATGACGTTTTACATTTTAGAATACGAATGTTAGAGGTCTATTTATGAAATTTTTTTTAGTTTTAATTTTTGCGTTTTTAATATCTTCCATATCGAATGCTAAAAATCACGATAAAACAATTACGAAAAAAGAATTTTTAGATAAGAATCTAAAAGTTTTAGAAGCCAGATTTGATGCTGTAGATGAGAATAAAGATGGAAAAATTACCCCAGCAGAAAGGAAAAAGTTTGCTGAAAAAATTAATAAACAAAGACTAGCTCTATTAAAAAAAATCGACACCAATAATGATGGTAAAATCTCCAAGGCTGAAGAAAAAGCTTATAGAGAAAAAATGAAGAAAAAACCTAAGTAATAATTCTCGCAAAAATTACTAATCCCATAATTAATAGCATCGAATTAAATAAATTTTTAAAGCCAGTTTCGCTGATTCTTTTTCTTATAAGATTACCAATCACTAAGCCTGCAAATATAGGAATAATAGAAAATATAGAATATGTTAGTATTTTTGTATTTATCATTGCTTGTGAATAAAACAAAATAATCTGAGTAAAAGAAAATAAAAAAAATGTAATACCCATAAATTGAATGATCTTATCTTTTGTATAACTTAAAGACTGCAACATCAAAACTAATGGCATTGTATAGATTGAACAAACACCTGTTGAAAAGCCAGTCAATATACCGATCCATATTTGATTCAGTTTATTTTTTGGTTTTTTAATTTTTATAGTATTTTTGGAAAGAGAAATAATGGAATTTAAAATCAGTAATAAAGATAGAATTCCCAATATAATTTTTGAATTAAAGTAAACTAGTAGCAAAAATCCTGGGGTTATTGAAATTATAGAGAAAAGTAAAAAATATTTCGTATCTTTTATGATATCCTTTAAGTATTTTCCATCAATCATCTGATAAAAGTTTGTTAAAATTATTGGTATTAAAACTATTGCAATACTTTCTTTAATATCCAAAATAAAACTCAATAACGCAAGTGATACTGTTGGCAAACCAACTCCTATAACACCTTTAATAAGTCCTGCTAATGCAAATATAAGAAAGATAATTAGAATGAAATTAATATCTAAATATTGTAAAATTTCCATATGACAACTATTACAGTAAATTGTATATAGATCTATAAAATTTATGATTATAATATGTGAGTGTAAGTCCTATGAATTTGATATCCCAAATTCCGAACTTCCGAAAAAAAATACTTTAGTACAATGCTCTTTATGTGGAAAAGAATGGTATCAAGACTTTGAAAATAACAAAATTATTTCTGACAAAAAACAAATTAATCCATCTAAAATCAAGAATTTAAATATCACAAATACTAATAAACCTAAAAGTTTAATAAATTATATTTTTGTTTTTGTAATATTCCTTTTATCTATTTATGGAATAATGATTATTTTTGAAAAGGAAATACTAAATAGTTTCCCGAAAATGGAAAGTTTTTATCTCTCAGTTGAAATTATGAATGAAATTATTTCTGTTAATTTTAAATACTTATTGGAAATTTTAACCGGTGTACTTAAAGTTAATTAATAATTCATTTTTTTTCTCTTTAAAAAAAATAATTAATGAACTCAGATTATCGTTTTTACCTCCGCTACTAATATACTTGGCAGCTGGTACTTCAGGAATGACAAGTATAGTAGGAACTTTTTATGTCAAAGAATACTTAAATTTATCTGCTAGCTTTATAGCATCTTTGGGGTTTTGGATAACTTTGCCTTGGGCTTTAAAAATGCCTATAGGTCATTTAGTAGATCTTGCGTGGAAAAAAAAAAAATTACTTTGTTCTTGTTGGTGCATTTCTAATATCTTTAAGTTTTTTGATTATGTTTGGTATTATATCTGCTGAGGATTATTTTAATAAGTATCTTTCACTTGAAGTGTGGTTTGTGATTAGTTCAATATTAGCTCCAGTTGGATTTGTTTTGCAAGATGTCGTGGCAGACGCAATGACCGTTGAAGCAATACCAGAAAAAAAAAATAACGGCAAATATTTTTCGAATCTTGAAATCAAATCCATGCATACAACTATGCAAACATTGGGCAGATTTTTTATTATTGGCGGCACAGTACTTGTTGGAGGAATTAATATCGTTTTTTTCAAAGACATAGAGGCGTTAGGGCAATCTGAGAAGCTTATTGTATATGGCAAGATATATCTTTTTGCTTTAATTGTGCCTTTAATTTCTATACTAGGCGTAATTATTTCAAATAAATTGCTAATAAAGAGAAAAGTTCAATTTCAACCTAAGCCAAATTTGAATATCATAATTGGAAGTTTAGTCTTTGTAATATTTATAATATTTACTGGAATAATTGATTTTAAATATTCTCAAGAAATAATCTTTATAGGCTCTATATCAATAGTGGCTTTCTTAATGAAAAATCTCTGTAAATTTATGTCGGATGAAGCAAAAAAAATCATAGTTGGTACAGCTTTGATTATTTTTATTTTTAGATCTATGCCAAATGTAGGAATAGGGTTAAGCTGGTTTGAAGTTGATATTTTAAAATTCGATCAAAAATTTTTTTCTGTATTAGCACTATTAGCATCAATACTTACTATGTTTGGTATTATAATATTTAGAGATTTCATGGCAAATAATTCAATAGCTAAAATTATTGTGATACTATCTATTTTAAATTCAATTCTAATATTACCAAGCTTAGCTATGTATTATGGCTTTCATGATTGGACATCTCAAAAAACAATGGGTATTGTTGATGCAAGATTTATTGCCATAATTAACACTACAATTGAGTCTCCGCTTGGTCAAGTATCAATGATACCTTTGCTTGCATGGATAGCAAAAAATGCACCTAGCAATCTTAAAGCCACTTTTTTTGCTGTATTTGCGTCATTTACTAATTTGGCCTTGAGTTTTAGTAATTTGTTTACGAAATACTTGAATGAAATTTTTGTCGTTGCCAGGGAAGTGAAAGATAAAATAAATGATAAGACTTTAATAAATTCAGACTATTCTGAACTTGGAATACTAATTTTCATAGTATTTATTATTACTTTAACAATACCTATACTCTCAGTTATAGTCATACAAAAAACTAAATATAAAACTAATGAGTAGCAAGTATACCCATAATTCTAAAATTTTAAATTTATACGATAAAAATAATAAAGTTGCTTCTCAATTATTATATGGAGAAACTTTTTCTATCATAAATAAAAAAGTTAGTAGATATCATATAAAAACAACATATGATAATTATTCAGGTTTTATTAAAATAAAAAAAATTCTAAAATGCAGAAATAATCCTACTCATCAAATTGTATCGAAAAAAGCATTTAGATATAAAAAAAAAAATAAAAAAATATTTAAAAATGGCTATTTATATTTTGGTTCAAAAATTGAGGTAAAAAAAATTGATAAAAAATTTAGTCACACAGATAAATTTTTGATAAAAAATAAAGACATATTATGTTTAAAAAAAAAGGTAAATAAACCTTTGAGTTTTTTAAAATTTTTTCGGGGTACTAAATACCTCTGGGGTGGAATTTCTATTAATGGTGTAGACTGCTCAGGGATGGTACAATCTATTTACAAATTAAATGGTCAGTTTTTTCCAAGGGACACAAAAGATCAAATTAAATTTATTAAAAATAAAATAAGTATTGATAAAGTACGAATGGGAGATCTTTTTTTTTGGAAAGGTCATGTTGGTTTAGCTTTAAATAAGAAATTTTTAATTCACGCCTATGGACCTAAAAAAAAGGTTATTGTCTCTAAAATTAATGTTATTATTAATAAACTGCGAAAAAAACGTTTAAGTTTACTTGCAATAAAAAGATATAAGCTAAAATAAGAACATTTTTCCTATTGATTCGGTCATGATTTATCCTTAATTTGTTCTTATTAAATTCAAAATGTAGTAGTCAAATATTTTAGGAACCATATATCATGAATCAAAAAATTTTAGCAATATTAGGACCGACTAATACCGGCAAAACTCATATGGCAATTGAGAGAATGATGGAACACACCAACGGCGTTATTGGTTTTCCTCTAAGACTTCTTGCACGTGAAGTGTACGATAAAGTTTCATCAAAAGTCGGTAAAGAGAGAGTTGCATTGATTACTGGGGAGGAAAAAATTATACCTCCAGGTGCCGATTATTATCTATGTACTGTAGAGTCTATACCTTTAGATATTAATTTTGAATTTGTAGCGATTGACGAAATTCAAATGTGCACTGATCCTGAGAGAGGTCATATTTTTACTGACAGATTAATTGATATTAGAGGGGATAAATTAACTTTATTTTTAGGTTCAAACATTATTAAAAATGTTATTAAACAACTTGTACCAAATTGTGAATTTATTCATAGAGAGAGATTGTCAAAACTTTCTTATTCAGGATATAAGAAAATTTCAAGAATACAGCCGCGAAGTGCCTTAATCGCATTTTCAATAGACGAAGTTTATGCTCTAGCTGAATTTGTTCGAAGACAAAGAGGCGGTGCAGCAATTGTAATGGGATCCTTAAGTCCAAAGACGAGAAATTCACAAGTAAAATTATATCAATCAGGTGATGTTGATTTTCTAGTAGCAACTGATGCAATTGGCATGGGAATAAATATGGATATTGACCATGTAAGTTTTAGTAGCCTTAAAAAATTTGACGGTAAACAAGTTAGAAAATTGAGAAATAGCGAGATAGGTCAAATTAGTGGAAGGGCTGGAAGATTCAAAAACGACGGTACTTTTGGAATAACAGGTAACTGTGAACAACTTAATGATGATCAAATTGAGAAGTTAGAAAGTCACATATTTGATTACATAACAAATATATATTGGAGGAACAATCATCTAAATTTTAAAACAAAGTCTGATTTGATTTCTTCATTAAATAAAAAACCTAACCTTGACTTTTTAAAAAGAAATAAAGATTTATTGGATGAAAATATATTAAGAAATTTTATTTATAACGACGATAATTTTAAAATACACGATGACCATCAATTTTTAGAAATCTTATGGGAATGCTGTCAAATACCCGATTTTACTAAAAGTTCATACAATGAACATACTGAAATTATTAAAAAGGTTTTTAATTTTCTAGTCTCGAATAAAAACAGAATTCCTAATGATTGGATGAAATTGCAATTAAAAGGTCTTGATAATTATGAGGGAAATATTGATGCACTTGCAAATAGAATTTCCTATGTAAGAACTTGGTCTTACGTTTCAAATAAAAGAAATTGGGTTGAAAATTCAGACTATTGGATAGCAAGAACAAAAGATATCGAAGATAGATTATCCGATAAATTACATAACGAATTATCAAAAAGTTTTATAGACAAAAGGATAAGTATTTTATCTAGAAATCTAAAACAAGATATTAAACTAGAAACGAACATCAACGAAAAAAATGAAATTATAATTAATGGACAATTAGTTGGTAAGTTAAATGGTCTAAAAATTGAACTAGATTACTCTAAGAATAATTTACAATCAGACATAAAATCTATGAGGAAAGCTGCAAAAAGTGGTGCGTCAACAGAGTTGCGAGAAAGATGTAAAGATATAATAAACAATTCTGATAAACTATCATTAGAGCCTAATTGTAATATTTTATTTGAAAATGAAAGAATTGCTGAATTAAAACCAGGAAAAGATTATTTAAACCCTGATATCAAAATATTCGCCGATGAAGCACTAGATTTAAAATTTCAAAATGAATTAATTTGGTTTCTTAAAGAATGGGTGGATACAAAAAAAAATTATTACTTATCGGATCTTTTAAAAATACGTGATCCTAATGTTAAAAACAGGACTATAAGAGGATTATGCTATCAATTATTTGAAAATAATGGAGTATTAAAAAGAGAAAAAGTAAGTGAAGAAATAAAATCATTAAATCAAGAAGATAGAAAAATTTTAAGAAGTTTTGGTGTTAAGATTGGGAGATATCATATTTATCAACCAAGAATGATTAGACCAAACGCAATAAAAATAAAATCAATTTTATGGACATGTTTTTATGAAAGAAAAAATAAAGAATATCCAGCTTTTGGTTTAAATTTTTTAACAAATTTTAAAAATAAAGATAAAAAATACTTATTAATTTGTGGTTTTGAGTCTTTTAAAAACGTTATTATAAGAATAGATATATTAGAGAGATTATTTGTAACGATCATGAACAATAAAAAAAAGGATATTTTTGAATTAAATTCTTCAGTATTAAATTTATTAGGGTGTAATAAAGAAAACTTTAAAATACTAATGGGAGAACTGAATTATAAACTAACAATTAAAGATAATATTGAGCAATTTAAATATTTACCAAAAAAAAACGCTATAAAAAAAGAAAAGAAAAAAACTGAAAATCCTTTTCAAATTCTTAAGTCATTGGAGCTATAATGTTTAATTTATTTAAAAAAAATGAAGAAAGGTCCTTTAAGAAAGTGGAAATAGCTGTGTGTTCTCTTTTAATACATGCAGCTAAATTAGACGGGGAATACAAAGATATAGAAAAAACTACCATAAAAGTGTGCTTAAGAGAGTTAGGTTTAAAAGATAAAGAATATATCGACGCATTGTTAATTAAAAGTGAAGAGTTAGAAAAAGATAGTATACAAATCTTGGAAATGACGAAAGAAATTAAAAAATTAGATTATGACAAAAGATTAGAAATAATTGAAATGCTTTTGAAAACAATATATTCAGATGAAAAGACTCATCATTATGAAAATAATCTTGTAAGAAGAGTTGCTGGACTTATCTATGTTGAAGATGTTCATATTGGTGAATTAAAACAAAAATTGAAATGACATATATAGTTAATGATAAATGTATTAAATGCAAATTAACAGATTGTGTTGAAGTCTGTCCCGTTGATTGTTTTTATGAAGGTGAGAATATGCTAGTTATAAATCCAGATGAATGCATTGATTGTGGCGTGTGTGAACCTGAGTGCCCTATTGATGCTATAGAACCTGACACAAATCCTAACACAGAAGAACTAGTAATTTTAAATAAACAACTTTCCGAAAAATGGCCAAACATATCAAAAAAAAAAGAGCCTTTAAACGACTGGGAAAAATTTAAAGATATGGACGGAAAAATGGATAGTTTTTTTAGTGAAAAAGCTTTTAACGAGAAATAATAATATTTCTTGAATTAATTCAAAATTTCAGCTATCTCATCGCTCCATGCCGAAAAAAAAACAAAAGACAAAAACCTCGCGGAAAAAAGATAAAAAAATAAAAGCAAAAAAATTAAAAAAATCAAAAAAAACTATAAATTCAAAAAATTTAAAGGAAACAAAAAAAGCAACTACACAAAGCCAACAGTCAAATAATAACGAAATTATAGAAATTAAAAAAATAAAAAAACAAGATACGGAAAAAAGAATTTATAAAGTTAAAGAATTTGTTGTTTATCCAAAACATGGGATTGGCCAAATCATGTCGGTTGAAAAAGATACTATAGCAGGAATAGAAATAAGCTTTTATAAAATTGAAATAACAAAAGAAAAACTGTCATTAACGATACCAACAAATCAACAAGGTAATTTAAGAGCTTTATCAAGCCTCAACCAGGTTAATAAGGCAATTTCGATTTTAAAGGGAAAGGCGAAAATTAAAAGGACAATGTGGAGTAGAAGAGCGCAAGAATACGAGCAAAAAATTAACTCTGGAGAAATCTATCAAATTGCAGAGGTTGTAAGAGATTTAAATAAAAATACAGATATGCCCGTTGATCAATCATATAGTGAAAGGCAACTATTTGAAAAAGCTTATGAAAGATTATTAGGAGAAGTAATTGCCGTTTTAAATATTGATGAAGAAGCTGGCAAACTTAAATTAAATAAAGCCTTGGGGAAAAAGCCAGAGGTAGTTCAAAGTTCAACCCCAATATAAAAAAAACGCCCTTCAGTATTATGAAGAGCGTTTTTTTCTAAAAGTAAAAAGAAATTATCTTCTTTTCTTTCTTCTTTTCTTAGTAGCTTTTTTCTTTTTGCCGCCTTTTTTTTTCTTAGCAGCTTTTTTAGCTTTTTTTCTTCTTTTAGCCATCTCCGTTCCTCCCATTTTCAGTTTGGAGCATCACTTAAAAAAATATTAAGTGATTCGTTATAGAATCATATAAAAATAAAAAATTAGTTATGTCAAATAATAATATTTTAATAAAAAATTTGTAAATTTTAATTTTTCAATTGAAAGTTTAAAATATACGAAATTTATTTAAAAAGTTAGCTAATTCAACGTTTTTTATAAGTTTTTTTATTAAAAATTAATTTTTTTTGTAAAAATTTTCTAAGATATTTTTATATTTATCTTTTATTTTGTGTCTTTTAATCTTCATTGTAGGTGTCATTAAATCATTCTCAATTGTAAATTCTTCATCTATTACGTGAAATTTTTTTATTTTTTCAACGATTGTTAAATTTTTATTTACATTTTCAATAATTATTTTTATTTGTTCGTTATTTATTTCAAGATTCTTATTCAAAACTAACAAACAAGATAAATATTTCTCGTTATCACCATGTACATAAGCTTGCTCTATCTCATTATTTAAACATAATAAATTTTCAATTTTAGATGGTGATATATTATCACCTCCGCTTGAAACTATTATATCTTTTTTTCGGTCAGTTATTTTTAAATATCCATCGCTATCCATTTCTCCAATATCACCAGTATATAACCATTGATTTTTTAAGATTTCTTGGGTGGCATTTTCATTTTTCCAATATCCCAACATAATGTTTTCTCCCTTAACTAAAATTTCACCATCTGGTGCTATTTTAACTTTTACATTCTTTAATGGTAAACCCACTGTATCTATTTTAATTTTGTCAATCGGATTACATGTTACTACCGGTGAGGTTTCTGTAAGACCATAGCCTTGTAAGGTTTTTAAACCAAGAGCATTTAAAAAAATTCCCACATTTGAGTCTAATGGTCCTCCACCAGAAACAAAGGCTTTTAAATTGCCTCCAAAATTTTTATTAACTTTCTTTCTTACTAATATATCTACTAATATATTTATTAATTTTTCTTTAAAACTTGTAGATTTTTCAAGAAAGATTTTAGAACCTATTTTTACAGTTTGGAAAAAAAGCCATTTTTTTATACTCGACGCTTTTGAAGCTCCTGTATTCATTTTATTGTATAAATTATTATAAAATCTTGGAACAGCTGTCATAATATCAGGTTTAGCTAATTTTATGTTTTCTAATAATTGCTCAATTTTTGTTGAATAGTAAATTTTTGCTCCAACTGCGATTTGAACAAATTGAATTGTATGTTCGTAAGAATGAGACAACGGTAACCATGTGAGAAATTTAAAATTTTCTTTTTTTATCTTTTTAACAATTTCAAGCGCACCTTCGCAATTAGAAATAATACCTCCATGTGATAAAATTACTCCTTTGGGATTTCCCTGTGTCCCAGATGTATAAATTATACAAGCTGGATCTTTTCTACTTATTTTATCTTTCGATGCAAAATTTGAATTTTTTATATCATTGTAATATTTTACATTACTTAAGCTACCGCTTTCAAATTGTATTACAAATTTAAAATCATAAGATAACCCCTTTGCTGCAGACATAACTTTTTCAAATAATTGAGAATTAGATACGATTAAACCTTTTGGGGTACAATTCTTAATTACAAAAGAGAAATCTTTTTCAGTATATGTGGTATAATTTGGAACGGTGATAGCACCTAAATTAATTATAGCTAAATCACTTATTAACCATTCTGGTCTATTTTCAGAAACTAATAAAATACGATCACCTTTTATTACATTATTTTCAGAAAAAAAATTTGATAATGAATTAATTTTTTGATTAGTTTCCTCCCACTTTAAAGGCTTATACTTTCCATTTTCAAGAAAGTGTAGGAAGTCTTTATTTTGATTTTTTTTATAATTTTCTGAAAAAATCTCAAATAAATTATTTTTGTTATCAAATTTCATAATATTTGGTGGGCAAAAAGGGATTCGAACCCTTATGGTTTCCCGGTGGATTTTGAATCCACTGCGTCTACCAGTTCCGCCATTCGCCCTATAAATTTATCAAGTATAAATTGTATTAAAAATAAATTCTTTAACATATTATTATTATAATTCTTAAGTTATATTCATCAAACGAAATGTTCAAAGATTTATTTAAAAAAACAGTATCTTTAGCCGGACATAAAAGTGCAAAATTCTTTCTATCTTTTGTATGTGTGATTGAAAGCATATTTTTTCCAATTCCTCCCGATGTAATGATTATACCAATGACCATCGCAAAAAGAGTTGAATGGGCTTTAATTGCTACGGTAGCTTCACTTTCGTCTGTAGTCGGTGGATGTATTGGGTATGCTATTGGATATTTTTTTTACAAAGAGATAGGTGTACACATATTTGAGTTTTACGGTTTCGAAGGATTTGCCAGTTTCAAAGATCAAGTTTCGCTTGGAAAAGGATTTTATGCATGGATAGTTTTGCTAGTTATTGCAGGTTTTACGCCTGTGCCGTTTAAATTATTAACTATATCAAGTGGATTTATTCACTTTAACTTTATTATATTTATTTTAGTTGCAAGTATTACAAGGGGATCAAGATTTTTTCTATTAGCCGGATTGATTAATATTTTTGGAAAAAAAATTGTTCCATTGCTTGAGAAAGGATCTAGTAAAATTATGCTGATATTAATAGTTCTTTTATTAATAGGATTTTATGTTGGATACTTAATGTATAATAATTATGAATTATTCTTATCTTAAAAAAATAACTCAGCGAAAACTGTTCCTAACACTACTAATTTTTAAAGCTTTGATTATATTGAGCGCAATTTATATAGAATATATTCTAAAAGTACCCGCGTGTAACCTGTGTTTATACCAAAGAATACCTTACTATTTATCAATACTAATTTTATTTTATATTGTATTTAATAAATCTACTAATATTATACTGATAATATCTCTAGCCATTTTAATGTTTGTTAATATCGTGCTAAGTATCTATCATGTCGGGGTTGAACAACAAATAATAGCTGAGCCAATGTTATGCAGGTCAAATAGCAATATACAAAATGTCGATCAATTACTTGAAAATTTAAAGAATAATACTTTTATTAGTTGCAAGGATGTAAACTTCACTTTTTTAGGGTTTTCGCTTGCGTCAATTAATGTTTTGATTTCTTCTATTCTAGCTTATTTCTATGTGCTAATAATATTGAATGTCGAAAAAATTAGAAGAAATTATTAGAGTTGATCACGCTGGTGAAAGGGGGGCTATCAAAATATATGATGGGCAATTATTCGCTCTCCAACTATTAAAAGGCGACAAAGACTTAGAAAAAAAGGTGTCTGAGATGAAAGAGCATGAAAAAGAGCACTTAAAATATTTTGAGCAGCAACTGGCAGAAAGAAAAATTAGACCTACTATATTGTTGCCATTGTGGGATATTTTAGGGACTGCACTTGGTTTTGGAACAGCATTGCTAGGGAAGAAAGCAACAATGTTATGCACTGCTTCAGTAGAAGAAGTAATAGATCAACATTATAAAGATCAAATTGAATATATCTCAACCAATGAAAAAAAAGAAAAAGATCTTTTAAGTAAAGTTAAAAAATTTAGAGAAGACGAATTAGAACATAGAGATATTGCGTATGAAGAAGGAGCAGATAAAGAGGGTATTTATGGTGTTCTTGATGCAATTATTAAAACTGGCTCAAGGACTGCAATCAAAATAAGTGAAAAAATCTAAATTAATTTTCTAGCTTTACATCCCAATAAAGATAGTCTAGCCAACTTTTATGTAGAAAATTTGGAGGAAAGTTTCTACCATTTTTGTGAAGTTGCTCTTCTGTTGGTTTATAAGGTTTAATTTTTGGGTACATTCCACATTGTGCAGGAAGCTTACCACCTTTTTTCACATTACAAGTTGAGCAAGCAGAAGCAACATTTTCCCATGATGTTTGACCACCTTTAGACTTCGGAATGACGTGATCGAAAGTTAAATTTTTTCCTGCTCCACAATAAAGACATGTAAATTTATCTCTTAAGAAAACATTAAACCTTGTAAAGTTTGGAAATTCAGAAGGTTTAATAAAAGCCTTTAATGAAATAACACTTGGTAAACGCATCGAAAATGATGGACTTCTAATTACTCTGTCATACTCTGAAACAATATTAACTCTCTCTAAAAAAACATCCCTTACCGCATCTTGCCAACTCCATAACGATAAAGGATAATAGCTTAAAGGACGATAGTTCGCGTTTAAAACTAATGCAGGACACTTTTCCAATGGTAAATTTAGTGAACTAGAAGCTATCATTTACACTAAAGTATAAAAAAAATGATACTTGATCAAGTTAAAGTTTTATTAACAATGTCACACAAGTTTTCTTATAAAATTTAATCCCTCACTTGTTCCCTCAGCACTAATAGAATGTCCACAATTCTCTAATATTTTGTATTTAATTTCAAAATCTAATTTTTTTAAAAAGTCAAAACTTTCATACATTTGTTCTAGAGGAATTACTTCATCCTTGCTTCCATGAATCATATATATTTTTACTTTTGAATTAATAGAATTTTGTAGAAGTTGACGGTCATATATTTTACCCGAATAACCCAAAACACCTTTAATTATTTCGACTGAATTTATTGCAGTATGGATTGCGAGCATTGTACCTTGAGAAAATCCTACGTAAATGACATCTTTGTACTTTAAATTATATTTTTTTAAAATTTTGTCTGTCAATGTCTTTAATTTATCTACAGACTCAATTAATTCTTTTATTGTTTTATCTTTATCAGTTTGCATTAAGTCAAACCACTCATATCCAGCAGAATTAATTTGACACTTTCTAGGTGCATTAGGAGCGACAAATAAGGTATTAGGTAAAAATCTGTGCCAATAGTTAGCCAAAGATAGAAAATCTTTTGCATCTGCACCATAACCATGCAACATAAATACGACCTGATTAATCTTAAGGTCGCTTTTTATTTCTTCATAAACTAAATCCATAATTTTTATTACAAATATAAATATTTTGTGTTAAGTACAAGTTATGTCTGAAAACTCATTAAGTTTTATAGCAATAATTGCAATTTTAGCTGTTACAATTGTTTTAATCAGGGGGCTCAAATCATTCTTTTCAGGCGGTGATATAAATGAGAAGAAAAAAAGTAATAAGCTTATGCAAATGAGAGTTTTTCTTCAATTTTGCGCTATAATTATTTTGATGAGTCTCGCTTATATTTACGGTAAATAATTATAATTTATTAAGTTTATTAATAAAAATTTTACTATCAAATTCCAATGATCCTACAACTCTAGCAATTTCTTTACCTTCACTATTTAAAATTACAGTTATGGGTATTCCTCTAAGTTTTAATAATTTTGCAACTTCAAATTTATCATCAAAATAAGTAGTAAAATTTTTTATTTCAAGATTTTTTAAAAATTTTATAGCTTTTTCTTTTTTTATTTTTTCAACATTTATTGCAATAATATTAATATTATTTTTTCCGAATTTTGTTACTAATTTATCTAAAGAGGGTAATTCTTCAACACAAGGAGCACACCAAGTTGCCCAAAAATTAATTAAAGTAAACCTTTTATGATACTTATTAATTTTGACATCTCTGCCTGTGCTATCTTTTACATTTAATGTAGGAAAATCCTTGCTTTTACTATGAATAATCATATTTTTAAGGCTACTATCAAAATGCTCTTTTGATAAAGAAATGTTGGAATAATTAAAAAATATTGTGTAAAGAAATAAAATAGCTAAGTGTTTTATAATAATATTCATAAGAAATATTAATGAAAAAAAAAATTTAATCATAATACCGTTTGGGGTAAAAGAATGAAAGGTAAAACTAATAATATCTTATTAGAAACAAATGCATCTATTGATGTAGATAAAGAACTTTACAGTGAAGATATTGACGCATCCATTATTCACTGCAAGATGTTAGCTAAACAAAGTGTTATACCGGCAAAAATTTCAAAAAAAATAGTTAATTGTCTAGAAAAAATTAGAAGAGAAATTAAAAGTAAAAAATTTAAATTCAATAAAAAACATGAGGATATTCATTTAAATATAGAAAATAGATTATTTGAATTAATTGGACCTGACGCTGGCTATTTACATACCGCGAGATCAAGAAATGATCAAGTCACAACAGATTTTAGATTATGGATTATTAAATCTGCCAAAAGTTTAAAACAGGACATAAAAAAAGTTATTTATGATTTAATTATTTTAGCGAAGAAAAATATTGATGTTATCATGCCAGGTTTTACCCATCTAAAAAATGCTCAGCCGGTATTATTTTCTCATTATATGCTTGCATACGTAGAAATGTTGAAAAGAGATTTAAAAAAAATTGAAAATTTAATATTGAATACTTCTGAAAACCCATTAGGTTCTGGAGCATTAGCTGGGACTAGTATAAACATAGATAGAAACTATACCTCAAAAAAATTAAATTTTACAAAACCAACATCTAATTCAATGGACGCAGTTTCTGATAGAGATTATGTCTTAGAGTTTTTATTTGTTTGTAGTGTAAATGCAATGCACTTATCGAGATTTGCAGAGGAATTAATTATTTGGAATTCTGATCTAGTAGATATGATTACTATAAAAGATGACATGTTAACTGGATCGTCTATGATGCCCCAGAAAAAAAATCCTGATTCAGCTGAAATAATTAGAGGGAAAACTGCCATTATTATATCTAGTTTAAATTCATTTTTTATAATTATGAAAGGCCTCCCACTCAGTTATTTTAAAGATATGCAGGATGATAAAAAAATTGTTTTTGAAAGTTATAATAATTTATCAAATAATTTAAAATTAACTTCTAATTTAATAAAATCAATGAAGCCGAATAAAAAAAAAAATGTACAATTATAGCCTTAAAGGTTTTACAACAGCCACAGATTTTGCCGAGTACCTTGTCAAAAAAGGAGTAAGATTCAGAGAGGCCCATAAAAAATCTGCAATGTTAGTAAATATTGCTGAAAAACTTAATCTAACTTTGAACGAGTTAAAGCTTGAACACATCAAAAAGGTTTACAATAATTTCGACTCAAATGTATTAAATGTTTTAAAAGTTGAAAATTCTGTAAATTCTAAGAAATCTTTTGGCGGAACTAGTAAACAGAATGTTATTAAAATGATTAATAAAACTTTAAAGGAGTTAAGATGAAATTAATAGGAGTTTTTTATATTTTAGTAATACTTTTTCTTATACCAAGCTGTGGTAAAAAGGGTCCGCCAGAATATAAAAAACAAACAATCAAACATCACTATAAAATATAATGGAAAATTTTCGTTTTAAGGGCAACAAGCTCCTTTGGAATAATTATTCTTTGGATATAATAGCTAAAAAAAATAAAACACCTTTTTATTTATACTCTTATAATCAATTAAAAACAAACGTAAGTTATTTTAAAAAAACTTTTAATAAAACAAATCCATTAATTTGTTTTTCTTTAAAATCAAATTCAAACCAAAAAATAATTAAAGAATACGCTGAATTAGGAATAGGCGCAGATGTAGTATCAATAGGAGAGCTGAAGTTGGCATTAAAATCAAATATTAAACCAAATAAAATAGTTTTTTCGGGAGTAGGGAAAACAATAGAAGAGTTAAGATATGCAATCTCAAAGAAGATTTTTTTAATAAACTGCGAGTCATTTAGTGAAGTGAAATTGATTAATTCTTTATCAAAAAAAATGAAATTAAAAACAAAAATTGGTCTTAGGCTAAATCCAAATATTAATGCAAAGACTCATAGTAAAATATCTACTGGTAACGACAAAGATAAGTTTGGATTATCAAAATTAGAGTTCAAAAAAGTAATTATGAATTTTAAAAATAGCGATTTTATTGAAATATCAGCTTTAACTGTTCATATTGGTAGTCAAATTAAGGAAGTTTTTCCATTTAATAATTGTCTTAATTTTTTAAACAAAACTATAGCTGATCTAAAGAAAGCTAATATCAAAATTAAATACGTTGATTTAGGAGGAGGTATGAGTATTCCATATGACTTTAAGGAAACCAAATTTCCCCTAAAAAAGTATGCTAGTAATGTTTATAATTTTAAGAAAAAGAACAATGTAAAAATAATATTTGAACCTGGACGTTTTTTAAGTGGTAATGTTGGCATTATTATATCCAAAATTATTTATATAAAAGAAGGAGCCAAAAAGAAGTTTATTGTAACAGATGCAGCAATGAATGATTTAATTAGAACTGCTTTATATGATGCAAATCATACAATATTGCCTATTAATCGTAGGAAAGAAATTAAGTCTAGGATAGAATTTGTTGGCCCAATTTGTGAAAGTAGTGGTAAATTTGGTGAATATAAGAAGTTCTCCAGACTAGAAGAGAGTGATTATATATGTATTACGAATACTGGCGCTTACGGTAGAAGCCTCTCATCAAATTACAATATGAGACCTTTGATTGCAGAATTGCTGATTAAAAATAACAAAATTTTAATTATAAGAAAAAGACAAAATATAAATCAAATATCGTAAACGTGAAATTAATCAAATCTTTTATATTCAATATTTGTATCTTTGTTATGGTTGCGATTACATGTATAATTTCATTGCCTCTTTTGTTTTTGCCTAGAAAACAATTTCTTTCAAAGTTAGTCTATTTTTTAGGTTGGTATTTTATTTTTATATCAAAATTACTGTATAATATAAAAATTGAAATATCAGGCCTTGAGAATCTTCATAAACATAATAACTTTATAATAGCGAGCGCACACCAATCTATGTTCGAAACCTTTGTATTTAATTATCTGGTGCCAGATGCTTTTTTTGTTATCAAAAAAGAACTGTTATTTATACCACTGTATAATTTATATTTAAAAAAACTTGGTTATGTTCCAATTGAAAGAGAAAAAGTTACTAAAAAAAATTTAAATTTTTATGAGAGAATTTCTCATAATGTATTAATAGAAAAAAGAAAATTAATCATATTTCCCCATGGTACAAGAGTTAAAGCAGACCAAGAGTATCCAATAAAAAAGGGTGTTTACAAAATATATAAAAATTTGAATATTCCATGTATTCCAGTTTATCTTAATTCTGGAAATTTTTGGCCAAGGAATAGCTTCATGAAATACGCATCTAACATCAAGATAATTTTTAAAGAACCTATTTTAGAAGGATTGGAAAATGATGATTTCTTAAAACAATTATCTAATAAAATTCATTATTGATTTTTTCGTCCAAAGTTTGGTTCCTTAACATCTTGGCCTTCCTCAACAATTCTCTTCCTAATATCTCTAGTTTTATCAAAAATATTGAATAATTTTTCCTTGTCATCATTTACAATTGCATTTTTCAATCCATTCAAATCTTTTTCAAATTTCTCTAACATTTTAAGTATTGGTTCTTTATTACTAAGTATGATGTCTCTCCACATAGTAGGATCCGATGAAGCAATTCGTGTAAAATCTCTAAAACCACTTGCGCTATATTTAATAACTTCCTCTTTAAGATTATCTTCTAATTCGGAAGCGGTACCTACTATATTATATGCAATGATATGAGGGATATGGCTAGTAATAGCCATAATAGAATCGTGATCGTTCATATCCATTATCTGAATTTTACATCCAAATGATTTCCACAAATTAGAAATAATTTTAACACTTTTGTCATCAGAATTTTTACATGGTGTTATTATTAGCCATTTATTATTAAATAAACCTTTAAAACCAGACTCGGGACCACTTTGTTCTGTACCCGCAATAGGGTGTGCCGGTACAAATTTTATATTTTTAGTTAATATATTTTGAGCATTTTTTATAACTTCAGTTTTACAGGAGCCAACATCAGTTATAATTGTTTCATCACTAAGCTTAAATTTGTTTAATTTCTCAAATAAAGATCTGTAAGCACTAATTGGCGTGCAGATAAAAATTATTTCAGTTTTATCTATAAATGTTGATATTTCCTCAAAATAATTATTACCTAAATTTAATTTTTTAGATTTCTCTAAGACCGTATTTGAATTATCAACAATATTAATAATAACATCATTATTTTTTTCTCTAATATCTCTTGCGATTGATGAACCTATTAGTCCAATACCAATAATTGTTATGTTTTTCATATTAAATTTTACTCTCTAATACTTTTAAAAATTTTTTATTTTCTTTATCATTTCCAATCGATACTCTTAAGGAGTTTTTTATTCTATAAGAAGTCATTTTTCTTAATAAGATATTATACTTTAAGAATATATTAAAAATGTCATCTGAATTTAATTTAAGATTATCACAATTCATCAAAAAAAAATTTGCACAAGGCTTGTTAATTTTAAATTTCTTTTCTGACAATTTTTTATAGAAAATCTTTGACCATTTAGTGTTGTGTTTAATATTTTTATTTAGCCATTTTTGATTGCCTAGCGAAGCAATACCTGCTTCCTGTGTTACACCCGAAATATTGAATGGTGGTCTAATCAAATTAAGAGATTTGACTGTTTCTTTTGAACTGTAACCCCAGCCAAGTCTCAGGTTTGCTATACCATATATTTTAGAAAATGTTCTACAAACAATTACATTTTTAAAATCTTTGAATAAATCTAGACCAGATCTAAAATCTTTACTAATCATAAATTCCGCATAGGCATCATCGATCATTAATAATATATGACTTGGAATAAGTGATCTTAATTTTAAAATATCTTCTTTACCTAAGTATGTACCAGTTGGATTATTTGGATTTGCAATAAAAATTATTTTGGTTCTATTTGTTATAGATTTGATAGTTTCTTCAATATCAAAAGTATTATCTTTTTCTTTTGAAAATATAACTTTTGCACCATTAATCTGGGCATAAATTCTGTACATTAAAAAAGAGTTTTCACTTAGAATAACTTCATCATCTTTATCTAAAAATGCTTGGCAAACTAAACTAATAATTTCATCAGAACCACATCCAATAATTATTTGATCTTTATTTAATTTAAATTTTTTACTTAATTTTTCTCTTAATAAACTTGAGTTACCGTCAGGGTAGCGTGACACATTAATTAAACTTTTTTTTATAATTTTAGATACATCAGAACATGGTCCAAGTGGTGTCTCGTTCTGAGATAATTTGATTAAATTAGTGCTATTGACTATTCTAGATAGTCCAGAAGAGTAGCTATCAATATGTATATTTTTTGCTGTAGGTAACTTCATTATTATTTTATGTCTTATTATATTACTTATTCATTACTGTAAAACCTAAGATAGTTTGACAATTTTTTTACCTTTTAGTACAACATGCAAGCGCCGATTTAGCCAAATTGCAGGCATAAACTGCTAAAAAGGAAATCGTAACAACATACGATTTAAAGAATGAAACTAAATTTTGATAAAATAAATAAATTAACTATTAATAAGAAACTTCTGTTGGATTGTGGTATTCAGCTAGATAAGTTTAATATTGCGTTCGAAACTTATGGAAAACTAGACCAAAACAAGACAAATGCCATACTAGTTTTTCATGCCTTGTCAGGAGACCAATTTGTTACAGGTATCAATAAAGTAACTGGGAAAGATGGTTGGTGGAACTTAGTAGTTGGAGAAAATAAGCCAATTGATACGAACAAGTATTTTGTTATCTGTGCTAATGTAATTGGTGGGTGTATGGGTAGTACAGGTCCAAAAGAAATTTGTAAGGAAACGGGTAAACCATATGGTTTAAATTTTCCAGTCATAACAATTAAAGATATGGTTAAAGCGCAAGCTTATTTGTTGGATCATCTTGGTATAAAGAAAACATTATCTGTTCTCGGAGGCTCAATGGGCGGTATGCAAGCTCTGCAGTTTTGCTCAATTTTTCCAGATAGAACCTTTACTGCAGTTCCAATTGCTTGTGCTGCAAGTCACTCAGCACAAAATATTGCTTTTAATGAATTAGCGCGACAAGCAATAATGGCTGATCCAGAATGGGATTCAGGTAATTATATTTCATCCGGTAAAGTACCAAGAAAAGGTTTAGCAATTGCTAGAATGGCAGGACATATAAGCTATTTATCTGAACAAGGATTACAAAATAAATTTGGTAGAAAATTGCAAGAAGACAAAGGATTACAATTTTCGTTTGATGCTGATTTTCAGGTCGAAAGTTACTTAAAATATCAAGGTTATTCTTTTGTAGATAGATTTGACGCAAATTCTTACTTATACATAACTAGAGCGATGGATTATTTTGATTTATATAAAGAGAATAATGGTAACTTATCTTTAGCTTTCAAAAATTCTAAAATAAAATATTGTATTATATCATTTAGTACTGATTGGTTATATCCAACAAGTGAAAGTAAAAAAATTGTAATTGCATTAAATTCTATAGGTGCAGAAGTTAGTTTTGTGAATATTGTAACTAATAATGGACACGACTCTTTTTTAGTGGACGAACCAAAGTTTTTAGAAACATTAAAAGGATTTATAGACTCTAGTTATGAGGATTTTAAAAATGAAAATTGAAGATAATGTACTTTTAAATTTAATTGAGGCTAAATCTAGAGTTCTTGATATAGGTTGTGGTGATGGAAACTTACTCTTAATTTTAAAAAAAAATAAAAGTATTAATGGTAGAGGTATAGAAATTAATCAAAAGAAAGTCACAGAGTGTCTATCTAAAGGTCTTGCAGTGATAGAAGGTGATGCAGAGAAAGATTTAATAAATTATCCAGATAATTCATTTGATTTTGCAATCTTAAATCAATCGCTTCAACAATTTTATAATCCAAGAAAAGTTTTAAACGATTTATTAAGAATTGCTAATAAAGCAATAATTACGATACCCAATTTTGGATATTGGAAAGTAAGATTAAATCTACTTTTAAAAGGAAAAATGCCAATAACTAAAACACTTCCCTATAATTGGTTTGACACACCTAATTTACATATGAGCACAATTAAAGATTTTTATTTTTTGTGTGAAATGGATAAGATACGTATTCTAAAATCAATATCTGTTACAACCAACAAATTTAGTGATATTAATTATAGTAATTTAAATATAAAAAATTTAATATCAGAAATAGGTGTATTTTTAATTACTAAATAAATTTATTAGAATGATTTTATAATTTTAAAAAAACGAGTGAAATATTTTGATGAGCGTCCTAAATGTAAATATAATACCATGCTTAAGTGATAATTATACCTATTTAATTCATGATAAATCTACTAATAAAGTGATTGCTATTGACCCGCCTGTTGTTGAACCAATTACTAATTTTTTAAATAAGTCAAAACTTAATCTAGATTTTATATTAAGCACCCATCACCATGCAGATCATGTCGATGGAAATTTAGAACTTAAAAAAATTTATAACTGTAAAATTATCGGTTTTGAGGAAGATTCACATAGAATTCCAGGTATTGATATAAAATTGAAGAACCATGCGACCTGGAAATTTGGTAACGAAACTGTAAAGATTGAGCATGCACCAGGTCATACAGCTGGGCATGTTTTCTATCATTTTCAAAGAAATAAGTTGGCATTTGTAGGAGATATTGTATTCCCGATGGGATGCGGTCGAATTTTTGAAGGGTCCGCTAAAGAAATGTATGACTCTGTAATTAAAATAAAAAATCTTAGTAATGATACTAAAATATATTCTGGTCATGAATATACTATTTCAAATAGTAAATTTTGTTTAGAATTTGATGAAAGTAATAAAGAATTATCGAAAAGATCTCAGAATATTTTATCTTTGAGAGAAGAAAATAAGCCTACAGTGCCAACCACTGTGCAGCTTGAAAAGGAAACTAATATCTTTTTTAGATGTGATAACCAAGATATTAAAAATTTTATAAATATGAAAAATGCTGATAGTGAAGAAGTATTCACCAAATTAAGGAAATTAAAGGATAATTTCTAGACCTTGATTAGCTACAACGCTTGACTTGAATTATCATCTGGATATATTGCACCAACTTTTAACAATATGACATTCGCAGTTATAAACACCGGTGGAAAGCAGTATAAAGTTTTTGCCAATGATGAAGTTGTTATTGAAAAATTGCCAAATAAAGTTGGTGATGTTATTCAATTTAAGGAAGTATTGCTATTAAATAACAACGATAACGTCGAAATCGGTACACCTAATATAACTGGTGCTAAAGTTGAGGCAAAGGTGTTACAGCAAAGAAAAAATAAGACAATATTAGTTTTTAAAAAAAGAAGAAGACAAAATTCTAAAAGAAAAAATGGACATAGACAAAATGTTAGTCTTATTCAAATAACAAAAATATTTGGAAAAGATGGAAAAGTTGTTGCAGAAAATAGTGCAAAAAACAAAAAAGATAAAGTAAAACAAATAGAAACAGTAAAAAAAACTAAGGCTAAATAAATTTTATGGCAACTAAAAAAGCGGGTGGATCGTCACGTAATGGAAGAGACAGTGCTGGTCGTAGACTTGGTGTAAAAAAATATGGAGGTCAAAAAGTTTTAGCAGGTAATATTATAATTAGGCAAAGAGGAACTAAAATTCATCCAGGTAAAAATGTTGGTATGGGTAAAGATCACACAATTTTTTCAAAAATATCCGGGACTGTAAAGTTTCAAACAAAGAAGTTTGGAAAAACATTTATATCAGTTATTCCGCAGTAAATCTCTAAACTCAAAATTTTATAAAACAATGAAATTTTTAGATCAAGCACGTATATATTTAAAAGCTGGTAAGGGCGGGAATGGCTGTTGTAGTTTTCGTCGTGAGAAGTTTATTGAATACGGTGGCCCAAATGGAGGTGATGGAGGTAATGGTGGATCAATTTTTTTAAAAGCCGATAGAAATCTTAATACATTAATTGATTATCGATACATTAAACAATTTAAAGCTAAGAATGGGATAGATGGAAAAAGTAATAATAAAACAGGTGCAGATGGTAAAGACTTGTATTTAAAAGTACCAATGGGTACTCAAATTATTTCCTCAGACAAAAAAATTTTGATTGCTGATATAACTAATTCTGAAGATACAATACAGATTGTAAAAGGAGGTAGGGGAGGTTTAGGAAATACTCGTTTTAAAAGTTCTACTAATAGAGCTCCACGTAAAATTACGAAAGGGACGATTGGTGAAGAGCTAGAAGCTATACTTGAATTAAAAGTTATTGCAGACATAGGACTAATAGGACTGCCTAATTCCGGAAAATCAAGTTTTTTAAAAATGGCAACTCGTGCAAAACCAAAAATTGCTAGTTATCCTTTTACTACTTTGAACCCAAATCTAGGGGTGTTAAAAATTTACGATAAAGAATACGTAATTGCAGATATACCTGGATTAATTGAAGGTGCTCATAAAGGTATTGGACTTGGTATTAAATTTTTAAAACATATAGAGAGATGTAAAAGTTTAATACATCTGATAGATATTACAGAAAAAGATTTTTATAATAATTATATGATTATTCGAAACGAATTAAAGAAATATAATAAGGATGTCTCAAAAAAGAATGAAGTTGTGCTCTTAAATAAAATTGACCTCATTGATGAAGATGAAAAAAGAAAAAAAATAAAAGAATTTAAACAAATTTATAAAAAAAAATTTTACTGTATTTCTATCCTTCAAAAGTCAAATATTAACAATATTATTAGGTCCATATGTTAAACATTTTTAAGGCAAAATTAATAGTAATTAAGATCGGATCTTCATTGCTTTTTACAAGTAATAAAACTTTAAGACTTAAATGGGTACAAAGTTTAGTAGATGATATATCCTTGTTATTAAGACGAAATTTAAAAATTGTAATAGTAACAAGTGGGGCTATAGCTCTTGGTTGTAAAAAGCTTAAAATTAATAAAAAAAATTTAAAACTTAACGAATATCAAGCAGTAGCTGCATTAGGTCAAATAGAGCTAATGAATATTTTTAAAAGTGCATTTAGCAAGAAAAGAATAAATGTTGCTCAAATTTTACTAACTTTAGATGATACAGAAAATAGAAGACGATCATTGAACGCAAAAGATACTATTAGAACTCTCCATAAAATTAATATTCTGCCAATTGTTAATGAAAATGATACCACCGCCACTTCTGAAATAAGATATGGTGATAATGATAGATTAGCTGCTCGTGTGGCTCAAATTACAGAGGCAGATACGTTGATTATGTTATCCGATATAGATGGCTTATTTACAAAAAATCCTAAAAAATATAAAGACGCTAAAATTATTAATAAAATAACGAAAATTGACAAAAGAATTACTGATTCGGCTACAAAAAGTTTAAGTGATTATGGATCCGGAGGAATGATAACCAAAATTGAAGCAGCCAAGATATGTATGAATACAGGATGCAATATGATTATTTCTAATGGATTAAAAAATAATCCTGTAAAAAGCATTATTAAATTTAAAAAATTTACATGGTTTGTACCAAAAACAAACAAGGTCAACTCAAAGAAAAAATGGATTTTAAGTTCAATAAATACAAAAGGCGCTATTATAGTTGATGACGGTGCAAGAAAAGCTTTGCTATGTGGAAAAAGTTTATTACCTGTAGGAATAGTCAATTTTCGCGGTTTTTTTCAAAGAGGTGATACTATTCAAGTATTATCTAAAAATTTTAAAAATATTGCAATAGGCGTCAGTGCATATTCAAGCGAAGATATATCACAAATTAAAGGTCTCAAAAGTGAGCAAATTAAAAATGTTTTGGGATATTCTTCTAGAGGTGAGGTGATACACGCTAACAATATGGTAATTAGTGAAAATGAGTAATATAAAATATTTAATAAAAATTGGTGAAAAAGCAAAAATAGCTTCTGCACAACTTTCTCAACTTGATAATAAAGAAAAAAATAAAGTTTTATCTGATTTTTTAAAATGTATTAAATCAAATAAAAGTAAAATTCTTAAGGCTAATAAAGTTGATATTGAAAAGAGTAAAAAAAATAAAATTAAAGATAATTTAATTGATAGAACTATGCTTAACGAAGATAGAATAAATTCTATCTGCACGTCTATAGAGGAAGTGATATCATTTCAAGACCCAACAAACAAAACGTTATCATCTTGGAAAAGACCAAATGGATTAATAATTCAAAGAGTAACTATGCCTATAGGTGTTATTGCAGTTATTTACGAGGCTAGACCAAATGTAACTGCTGATGTATCAGTACTTTGTTTTAAATCTGGTAATACTGCAATATTGAGAGGAGGAAAAGAAGCCTTTCATACAAACATTGTTTTATCAAATTTATTTAGGAAATGTTTAGAAAAAAATAAAATTAATCCAGATTGTGTACAATTAATTAATTCTACAAATAGAATTTTAGTAGATTATATCTTATCGAAAATGGCAAATTACGTTGACGTGATTATACCTCGAGGAGGTAAAAGCCTTGTTGAAAAGGTATTAAATCTGTCAACAGTTCCTACTATAGGACATCTTGAAGGTTTATGTCATATATATCTTGACAAAAATTTCAACTTCAATATTGCAAATAAAATATTAATTAATTCTAAATTAAGGAGGACGAGTATTTGTGGTGCTGCTGAAACATTATTAATAAATAATCAAATTAATAAAAAAGTTATTTTTCAACTTTTAATGAATTTAAGTGAAGCGGGTTGTAAAATAATTGCAGATAAAAACATTAAGAAAATATTTCCAGATTCTATATTAGCGAAAAGTAAAGATTGGAAAACGGAATATCTTGAAGCTAAAATTTCTGTAAAGGGCGTTAAAAATTTGGATGAAGCAATAAATCATATAAAAATTTATGGTACTAATCATACCGAATGTATTATCTCTAATAATAAAAAAAATGTTGCTAAATTTTTTAAAGAAGTACCAAGTTCAATTGTTATGCATAATGCTTCTACACAATTTGCAGATGGATATGAATTTGGACTGGGTTCTGAGGTTGGTATATCAACAAGTAAATTACATCCTAGAGGACCTGTTGGTTTAGAGCAGTTAGTTACTTACAAATTTGTAGTCAAGGGTAAAGGACAAGTAAGAAGTTGAAAAATAAAAAATTTGTAAGTGTAATATTAGGGGGTACTTTTGATCCACCACACGAAGGTCATCTACATATTTCAAATTTAATTATAAAGCAATTTAAATTTAAAACTTGTATTTGGGCAATAAATGATCGAAATCCTTTTAAACAAAAAAAACCAAAATTTTCAAGCAAACAAAGAATTTCTAAATGCAAAAGATTGATAAAAAATAATAAAAAAATTAAAATTGGTAATTTTAAATACGCTAACACTTATAATTTAATAAGAAAAATTAAAGTAAATTCACAAGAAAAAGTGTTTTTTATTATTGGCTCAGATAATTTAACTAATTTACATAAATGGTTTAAATTTAAAGAAATTATGGAAAAGATAAATTTTATAATTGTTGAAAGACCAGGATATAGGAATACACTTAAGAGAAGCAATTTTTTTAAGCAATACTCCAAATTCCAAATAAAAGGTAAAGTTAAAGCAGAAAGTTTTACACAAAAAAGCTGGTTTTATTGTAAAACAAAAGGCGTAAATATATCTTCATCAAATTTAAGAAATAGTTTATAAAATATATATCTTGAATAAAAAATTACTTAACAAAATACATCAAATTCTAGAAGATAATAAGACTACCAATATAATAACTATTAACTTAAAAGGAAAAAGTTCAATCGCTGATTTCATGGTAGTTGCTAGTGGTACATCATCGAGACACATTCAATCTGTATCTGAAATCTTATTACAGAAACTAAAAAAAAACGGTTATTCTGAATGTAAAATAGAAGGCTACGAAAGTGACGATTGGAAACTAATCGATGCAACAGATGTTATAGTTCATCTTTTTCACCCAGAAAAAAGGTCTATTTATAATCTGGAGAAAATGTGGGAAGATATCCTTCCAAAAGAACAAATAAGAATCTAATGAAAATAGAGATACTTTGTGAAGGTAAAATTAAACGTGATCATAATATAAATTTGTGCAATGAGTACTGTGATAGGGTCAGAAAATTAAAACGCTCAGGTGTAACTGAATTAAAAATTAATAAATTATCTCCAAATATCCTAAATAATATTAAAAAAAAAAATCAAACACTATATGTACTTAGTGAAAATGGTAAATTTATAGGTACTAAAGATCTCCTCTACATTATTAAAAATAGTTTAATGAAATGTAACAAAATAATATATTTTGTTATTGGTAATGCAAATGGATTAAATTTTGACTACAAGAATTATGTAAATTTATCCCTTGGAAAACTTACTTTCACTCACTCTTTAACAAGACTTATATTTTGCGAACAAATATATAGATGTGTAACACAATTAATTAATCACCCATATCATAAAGAATAATGAAAAAATTAATAATCTTAATATTACTCACTATTTTTTTTGCTAGAGAATCAAATGCTAATCAAACAGATAACCTCTACAAAAAACTTGATTTGTTCAGTGATGTTTTAGAAACACTAAATAATGAATATGTTGATCAGGTTGATGAAAATAAAGTTTTAGATGCTGCAATCAATGGAATGCTTCAATCTTTAGATCCTTACTCATCATATATGAGTCCAGAAAATTTCAGAAATATGAATGCAGAAACCAAAGGAGAATTTGGAGGATTAGGTATCGAAATTACTATGCAAGCTGGTCTAGTCAAAGTGATTAGTCCAATAGAGGGTACACCAGCTGATAAGGCTGGTATTAAAGCTGGAGATTTTATAATTAGAATTAATGATGCTCAAGTAAAAGGTCTAAATCTTTTTGAAGCAGTCAGTATGATGAGAGGTAAAGTAGGGACAAAAATAAATCTTGTTATAAGGAGAGAAAATGTTGACGATGAATTAAAGTTTACTCTTACAAGAGCGATTATAAAAATAAGAGAAGTATCTGCAGAAGTTAAGTTAAATAGCATAGGTTACATAAGATTACGTGCCTTTAATCAAAAAAGTCATAATCAATTAAAAGAAAAAATAAAATCTTTTAAAAGTAAAAGATTAAATGGCTATATTTTGGATTTAAGAAATAATCCTGGCGGTCTTTTATCCCAAGCAATTAAAATATCAGATATGTTTCTTGATAGTGGAGAGATAGTTTCAACTAAAGGAAGAGATAAAACTGATATAAAAATTTTTAATGCAAAAAAAGGTGATATAATTGATGGTCTTCCACTTATAGTCTTGATAAATAAAGGTTCTGCATCTGCCTCAGAAATAGTTTCAGGTGCACTCAAGGACCATAAAAGAGCAATAATATTGGGTGAAACAAGTTTTGGTAAAGGTTCAGTACAATCAATTATACCTTTAACAAATCGTGGTGCATTAAGACTAACAACAGCGAAATACTATCTGCCATCTGGTTCATCAATTTCTGAAGTTGGTGTATCGCCAGATATTACTGTAAAAGAAAAAGATAAAAAAGAATTTAGGATCAATACTGACACCGATAATCAACTCAAATACGCAATTAATTTATTAAAATTATGAGGCAAGATTTTATGAACCTGCCCTTGAGAAATGGTGTGGGCATAATGGTTATAAATAAGGAAAAAAAGGTATTTGTAGGTAAACGTATTGACAATCAAGAAGCGTGGCAAATGCCGCAAGGCGGTGTTGATAATAATGAAGACATTAAATCAGCAGCTTTAAGAGAATTATACGAAGAAACGGGTATAACATCTGTTAAGATAATAGCAGAGTCAAAATATAAATATTCATATTTGTTACCAGAAAATTTGTTAGGAAAAATTTGGAAGGGCAAATTTAGAGGCCAAGAGCAAAAATGGTTCTTAATGAAATTTTTAGGAGATGATAATGAAATAAATATAAATATGAAAAATCCCGAATTTTCAGAATGGCAATGGGTAAATCCCGAAGATTTAAAAAAACTGATAGTATCCTTTAAAAAAAATTTATATATAAAAGTAATTGAAGAATTTAAGAAATTTATTTAAAATTTAAATTTTCAATTTCGTTAATTAATGTATTTGAAATAAAAATATCTTTATCTGATAAATTATCATTTTTCAGCTTTTCTTCAGCTTCAGACTTTAATTTATTTACCACGTCACTATTAATTTCATTCGTATTGAATACCAAATCTGTCAATATATTTAATTTATCATCTTGAAAATCAATAACACCACCTGTAACAAAAAAACTATTGTTAATTTCGCCTTCTATTTTTATCAGACCTGGTCTTAAAAATGTAATAATTGGTGTGTGTTTATCCATTATTCCTAAATTACCTTCCATGCCTGGTAACGTAACAAGTTTGGCATTTTTTTCGGAAAAAACAATTTTATCAGGAGCTACAATATTGACTTCCATTTTATGCGGCTGCTTCTTTTGCCATTTTTTCAGCTTTTTCTATTGCTTCCTCAATTGTACCAACCATATAAAAAGCTGCTTCAGGTAAGTGATCGTATTCTCCTTTGCAGATAGAATCGAAGCCTTTAATTGTTGCATCCAGCTCAACTAGTTTTCCTGGAGAGCCAGTAAAAACTTCTGCAACAAAAAAGGGTTGTGATAAAAATCTTTGTATTTTTCTAGCTCTAGCAACTGTGAGTTTATCCTCCTCTGATAATTCATCCATTCCTAATATTGCAATAATATCCTGCAAAGATTTATAAGTTTGTAATATTTTTTGAACTTCTCTCGCTACTCTGTAATGCTCATCACCAACTATTCTGGGGTCAAGAATTCTAGAAGTAGAGTCTAAGGGATCTACAGCTGGATAGATACCAAGTTCTGCAATTTGTCTGGATAAAACTGTAGTTGCATCTAAATGAGAAAATGAAGTTGCAGGAGCTGGATCAGTTAAGTCATCTGCCGGAACGTATATTGCCTGGACTGACGTAATTGATCCTTTATTTGTTGTTGTAATTCTTTCTTGTAAATTACCCATATCAGTTGCTAATGTCGGTTGGTAACCAACTGCTGAAGGTATTCTACCTAACAAGGCCGAAACCTCTGAACCTGCTTGCGTAAATCTGAAAATATTATCAACAAAAAATAAAACGTCTTGTCCCTCTTTATCTCTAAAATATTCTGCTATAGTTAAACCAGATAATGCTACTCTTGCTCTAGCACCTGGAGGTTCATTCATTTGTCCATATACTAAGGCTGCCTTCGAACCTTTGCCATTGGTTTTAATAACTCCAGACTCAATCATTTCGTGATATAAGTCATTTCCTTCTCGTGTTCTTTCCCCAACGCCTGCAAATACAGAATAACCTCCATGAGCTTTAGCAACATTGTTAATTAATTCCATGATTAATACAGTTTTTCCAACCCCTGCTCCTCCAAATAAACCTATTTTTCCACCTTTTGCATATGGAGCTAACAAATCGACAACTTTTATACCTGTCACAAGAACCTCGGTTTCCGTAGATTGTTCAGTAAACACGGGTGCAGATCTATGTATTGGCCAGTTTTCTTTTGTTTTAAGTTCACCTTTTTCGTCTATTGGCTGACCAATAACGTTTATTATTCTTCCAAGTGTTTCAGGACCAACAGGAACTTTGATTGGTGAGCCTGTATCTGTTACTTTATCACCTCTTTTTAAACCCTCTGTGGTGTCCATTGAGATAGTACGTACCGTATTCTCACCAAGATGTTGAGCAACTTCTAAGATAAGTTTATTTCCAGCATTTTCGCATTCCAAAGCGCTTGATATTTCTGGTAAATGCTCACTAAATTTTACATCTACTACCGCTCCAATAACTTGTGTTATAATTCCAAATTTATTAGTCATAAATATTTAAAGTGTTTCAGCCCCTGAAATAATTTCAATTAATTCTTTAGTAATTACTGCTTGTCTACTTCTATTGTAATTAATTGTTAACTTATCTATTAAGTCCCCAGCATTTCTAGTTGCGTTGTCCATAGCAGACATTCTGGCTCCCTGTTCACTTGCTGCATTTTCTAATAAACCTTTAAATATTTGTGTTGTGATATTTTTTGGTAACAAACTGTCTAAAATTTCTTCTTGATCAGGTTCATATTCGTAATTTTGATCATTAGTTATTCTATCGTTATTATTAACATTTTTTACTGGTATAATTTGTTGTACAATTGGTTCCTGAGATATTACTGATTTAAATTTACTGTAAAATATAGTGCAAACATCAAATTCATTCTTATAGAACATCGATATAATTTTGTTAGAAATTCTTTGAGCATCAGTAACTTTAATTTCTCTTTGATTTTTAAAAGTTAATTTCTCAATAATATAATTTCCATAGTTTCTTTTCATTTGATCAAATGACTTTGATCCAACTGTAATAATCTTTACTTCCTTGTTCTCCTTTAATAAATTATTAATATATTCTTTTGACTTTTTACAAATATTTGAATTAAATCCACCACACAGTCCTCTATCTGCTGTCATAATTACACATAAAATTCTCTTATTTTCATTATTTCCTATTAATAAACGTGGGGCAGATGTTTTATCAGTTATTGAGCTTTTTAAATTTGAAATAATTTCATTCATTTTTTCAGAGTATAACCTGCTCTTTTCTGCATTTTCCTGAGCTTTTCTCAATTTTGCGGCAGCAACCATTTTCATTGCTTTAGTAATTTTTTGTGTAGACTTAACACTTGTTATCCTGTTTCTTAAGTCTTTTAAACTAGGCATTAAAATTCTCTTTCATTTTATCAAGCAAATTTTTTAATTTTTCCTCAGTTTTACCCTCTAACTTTCCAGTATCACGTATGGAATTCAATATATCTGGTGCATTTGACTTTATTTCATCTAACAATTTATTCTCAAAATCTTTTATTTTTGAATTGTCAAAATTATCAAGATATCCTTTCACCCCCGAGTAAATACTTACAACTTGTTCTTCTACTTTAAGTGGCGAATATTGGCTTTGCTTTAATAGCTCAGTCAATTTTGATCCTCTGTTTAATAACTGCTGTGTAGATGCATCTAAATCTGAACCAAACTGCGCAAAAGCCGCCATCTCTCGATATTGAGCTAGTTCTAACTTAATTGAGCCAGCTACTTTTTTCATTGCTTTTATTTGCGCTGCAGATCCAACTCTTGATACAGATATTCCAACATTTACTGCAGGTCTAATCCCTTGAAAAAATAATTCAGTTTCAAGAAATATTTGTCCATCTGTTATAGAAATTACATTTGTTGGGATATATGCTGAAACATCACTAGCTTGTGTTTCAATTATTGGTAATGCGGTTAGTGAACCACCTCCATTTTCATCATTTAATTTTGCTGCTCTTTCGAGAAGTCGGCTGTGTAAATAAAAAACATCGCCTGGAAAAGCTTCTCTTCCCGGAGGTCTTCTCAACAATAAAGACATTTGTCTATAAGCAACAGCTTGTTTTGATAAATCATCATAAACTATTAGAGAATGCATACCATTGTCTCTAAAAAATTCTCCCATAGTACATCCAGTATATGGCGCTAAAAATTGTAATGGTGCTGGATCTGATGCTGTAGCAGCTACTACAATTGAATACTCCATAGCACCGGAATCTTGTAAAGTTTTAACAATTTGCGCTACTGTCGACCTCTTTTGACCAATCGCTACATAAATACAATATAGTTTTTTTTTCTCATCCTTAGACTTGTTATTATCCTTTTGATTAATAATTGTATCTATTGCAATAGCAGTTTTACCTGTCTGTCTATCACCAATGATTAATTCTCTTTGCCCTCTACCTATAGGAATTAAACTATCAATAGCCTTTAAACCTGTCTGCATTGGTTCACCAACTGATTTTCTTGGAATTATACCTGGAGCTTTCACCTCAACTCTTGATCTTTTTGCGCTTTTAATTGGTCCTTTTCCATCAATCGGATTGCCAAGACCGTCAACAACTCTACCAAGTAATTCCTTTCCTACTGGAACATCAACAATACTTCCTGTTCTTTTGACTACATCTCCTTCTTTAATTTTACTATCATCACCAAAAATCACTATACCAACATTATCCGACTCTAGATTAAGAGCCATCCCTTTGGTGCCTTCAGCAAATTCTACCATCTCTCCAGCCTGTACATTATCTAGTCCGTAAATTCTAGCTATACCGTCTCCAACTGATAATACTTGGCCAACCTCAGAAACGTCTGCGCCTTTACTAAAATTTTTAATTTTATCCTGAATAACTTTTGTAATTTCTGAAGGGTTAATATCCATAATTTTTTATTTATACCCCCTTTAGGATTTTATTTAATTTTGACTGTAGCGAATTGTCTACCATCAAACTTCCAATTTTAATTCTTGATCCAGAAATCAATTTCTCATTAATTTTAAATTCAGCGTTGATATTAGCTTTATAACTACTTTGTAAATCATTTTTTATACTTGTTTTATCTTTTTCTGGTAATGCTTCCGCTGTTTCTATCTCTGCAGATATTTCACCTTTTCTATTTGAGATAATTTTTTTGAAACTCTTCAATATATTCGAGAAATAACTTATTCTACCACTTTCAATTAAAAGCTTTAAAAAATTTAACGTATATTCATTAAATTTGTGAGCCTTTATAATCTCATCTATTATATTTAATTTATCTTTTTTTGATATTGTGGGATTTTCAAAATTTTTAGTAATAAGATTGTTTTCTCCATCCAGATTGAATATGAATGATAAATCTTGCTCTACATCTTTGATACAATTTTCTTGAGATGCAAGTGAAATTAATGCCGATGCATATCTACTTGAAACGTCTGAATAAACTTCACTATGTTGTTCCACTTTAATTGCCCTTTTTAATTGAGCTGTCCTAACATGCGGACTTATTCATATCAAGAGAGATATTTTCACATGTATATTGGTTACATAAAGTTTATTGGATCAACGTCAATTTCTACCTTAATATTCTTAAAATTTTTCATTTTTTCTACGGTTTCTTTAAGTAACTTTTGGGGTCTTATTCTTGATGAATATTTAATTAAAATTCTTGATCTAAAATTAGACTTTATTTTACTAATTGGTGCCGATACAGGTCCATAAATTTTTAAGTGATTGTTTTTAGGTATTAACTTTTTTATCAAAATTGAATTTTTTTCAACTGTAAATTTGTTGCTACCTGAAATGATAAATGAAATTAATTTGGAATATGGAGGCAGATATGCCTCTTTTCGAAAATTTAGTTCTTCTTTATAGAATTTAAAAATATCCTCATTACTTAAGGCATCAACTAGTTTATTGTTATTTTCATAACTTTGTAAAATAACTAAAGCGTTATCTTGAAATCTTCCTGCTCTACCTGATAGCTGGTGTAATAATTGATAATTTTTTTCAGTACTTCTAATATCACTACCAAAGAAAATATTATCTGAATTTACTACCACTATACAATTTAAATCAGGGAAATTAAAACCTTTAGATATAAGCTGAGTTGCAACAATAATATCCACTTCATTTTTTTCAATTTTCTTAATTCTACTATTAAGTTCGTCTTCTACAGATACATCGCTGGACAGGAAAATAATTTTTTTTTTTGGAAATAATTCTTTGATTTCATCAAATAATTTTTCAACACCTATTCCATAAAATTTTAATTCACAATTTTTTCCATTTGTACAAGATCTGTTTGCATTACACACAAAGTCACAATAATGACATTTAAGTTTTTTTTCTATTTTATGAAAAACTAAACCAATATTGCAATTTGGACAGAGAAATCTTTTGTTACAATTATAGCATATAACATATGTCGAGAAACCTCTACGATTTAAAAAAAAAAGGACTTGTTTTTGTTTATCTAAAAATTTTTTTGTATAAATTAATGTTTCATCTGCAATATGTTTATTTTTACTCATTTCGTTTTTATTAATTTTAATTTTTTTTATTTCTGGAAATTTTTTATTTTTATATCTTTTTGAAATAAGAATGTGATTATATTTATTTATAGATGCATTATAGTATGTTTCTATTGTAGGTGTAGCTGTAGCCAATATTACAGGAAATTTTAGAATCGAAGCCATAAGAATCGTCATGTCCCTAGCATTATAAATAAGACCTTCCTCTTGTTTATAAGATGAATCATGTTCTTCATCTATAACAACTAAACCTAAATTCTGAAATGGCAAAAACATTGACGATCTTGCACCTAAAACAATTTGGATTTTGTTTTCTAAAATGCCTTTCCAAATTTTTTTTTTTATTTTATCTTTGATACCTGAGTGCCATATTGCACATTTAGCTTTTAAAAATTCTTCAAATCTTCTACTTATTTGATTTGATAAAGCTTTTTCCGGTAAGAGTATTAATATTTGTTTATTTTGTTTTAAAAGATCTTTTACAATATCCATGTAAACTAATGTTTTTCCAGATCCTGTGACTCCATGCAATAAAAAGACATTGAATATATTTTTATTTAATCTATTTTTTATCTCTTTTATCGCTTTAATTTGCTCACTATTATAATCAACCTTCTTAACTTTATTTATCTTATATTCTTTAAAACAATGAGTCTTTTTAAGTCCTTTGTCGATACTTTTTAATCCAGTTTTATACAAAAATAATTTAAATACTAAGCCAATTGGTTGAAGATTATATAATGAGAATTCTTCAATAAATTTAAATATTTCCTTTTTTAAAGCAGGTATTGGTAATTTTTTATATATAATTTTATATTTAATTTTTTCATTTAATTTTGCTTTGTTATTCCAAACTACACCAATGTATTTTTTATTTAAGAATGGAACCTCAACAAAATCACCTATTTTAATGGTGAGACCATTCGGAACCTTATAAGAGAAACATTTACTCAAATTTAGGGGTAATAATACATCGATAATCATTTATAATTTTAAAATTGTAATATAAACTATATTATTAAATCTATGAAAATATTTTTAGACTCTACAAACATAGAGGAAATAAGAGAAATAAACAAACTTGGAATAATAGATGGAATTACGACAAATCCGTCATTGATTGCAAAATCAGGTGAGGGATTCAATCAAATTTTAAAAAGCATTTGTAAAGAAGTGAAAGGGCCATTAAGCGCTGAAGTAACAGCTGAAAACTTTGATAATATGTTATCTGAAGCTAAAATATTGTCTAAAATATCAAAAAATATTGTAATTAAGTTACCGCTTACATTTAATGGATTGAGAGCCTGCAAACATTTAACAAAAAAAAATTATAAGACTAATGTTACCTTATGTTTTACAGTTCCACAGGCTATTTTAGCAGCTAAAGCAGGAGCAACTTATATCTCACCTTTTATAGGTCGGTTGGATGATATAGGGCAAAGTGGCGTTAATTTAATTAGGGATATTAAAAAAGTCTTTTCAAATTATACAAATTTTAAGACAAAAATTTTAGCCGCATCCATAAGATCTATAGAGCATGTTACTGAAGTCGCAAAAGCTGGTGCTGATATATCGACTATACCCCCAAAAATATTTCATCAACTCTATAAACACGAACTAACCGATAAGGGTCTTAAGATATTTCTTGAAGATTGGGAAAAAAGTAAGCAAAAAATTTAATTAAAAATGAATTGGTCTTTTATCTACTGCTAGAGCAGCCTCTTTAATTGCTTCTGTTAATGTAGGATGAGCATGACAAGTTCTGGCTACATCTTCTGCACTAGCACCAAATTCCATAGCTAAAGCCATCTCAGCAATCATATTACCTACGTCAGGTCCTATCATATGTACACCCAATATTTTGTCAGTAGTTTTATCCGCCAATATTTTTACAAAGCCATCTGCTTCGTCATTAATCTTTGCTCTAGAGTTTGCTAAGAATGGAAACTTTCCGACATTATATGAAATTTTTCTTAACATTAACTCTTCCTCGGTTTTTCCAACATATGCAACTTCAGGAGAGGTATAAACAACACCTGGTATTACATCGTAGTTTACATGACCATATTTTCCAGCTAGATATTCTGCAACAGCTATTCCCTCTTCTTCTGCTTTATGAGCTAGCATCGGCCCGCTAATCACGTCCCCAATTGCAAAAATATTTTGAATGTTTGTATCAAAATTTTTACCTGTTTTAATTCTACCTTTATCATCTAATTCTACACCAACTTTTTTTAAATTAAGACCGTTTGTATTTGGTTTTCTTCCAACAGACATAAGCACTACGTCCGCATCAAATTTTTTTATATCTCCTTCTTTGGAGGTTGCTTCAACAATAGCACCATTTGAATTTTTATTTACCGAATTGACTTTAGTCGATAGATGAAACTTTAATCCTTGTTTTTTTAAAATTTTTAAAAAACTATCTGAAATCTCTTTATCCATTCCCGGGGTAATATGATCTAAACATTCTATAACTTCAACTTGTGAACCAAGTCTTGACCAGACAGATCCCATTTCTAGGCCGATATATCCACCTCCAATAACTATCAATTTTTTTGGTATTTTGCTCAGTGATAACGCACCTGTTGAAGATACGATTACTTTTTCATCTATAGTAATATTAGGTAAACTTAAAACGCTAGAACCGGTGGCAATAACAATATTTTTTCCTTTAATACTTTGTTTTGTACCATCATTCAGTTTAATTTCTATGTTATTAGTATCTAAGAAACTTCCATGTCCTTTAAAATAAGTGACCTTATTTTTTTTAAATAGAAATTCTACACCTTTAGTTAGAGTATCTACTGATTTTTTTTTATGCATCATCATTTTTGAAATATCTATAGATATATTGCCAGTATTTATTCCTAGCGATTTAAATTCTGAATTAGCTTTTTTGAATAATTCGGATGAATGTAATAAGGATTTTGAAGGTATACACCCTATGTTAAGACAAGTTCCACCCAAGGCACCCCGTGACTCTATACAAGCAGTTTTCTTTCCTAATTGTGATGCTCGTATCGCAGCTACGTAACCACCTGGGCCACCACCTATTACTATAATATCAAATTCATCCATATTGTTATAAGTTTAGAAATAATCTTCTGGGATCCTCCAAAATTTCTTTTACTCTGACTAAAAATGAAACTGCCTCTTTGCCGTCTATAATTCTGTGATCATATGATAGTGCTAAATACATAATAGGCCTTACCAAGATTTCACCATCAATAACAACTGCTCTTTCGATAATATTATGCATACCTAAAACAGCTGATTGTGGGGGATTGATAATTGGTGTCGATAACATTGAACCATATATACCGCCATTGGTAATGGTAAATGTTCCTCCTTGTAATTCATCAATAGTTAGTTGACCATCTCTTGCTTTAGTTCCCAATTCTAAAACATTTTTTTCAATATCTGCAAATGACATTTGATCGGCATTATTAACAACGGGAACAACTAATCCTTTGTCTGTACCTACTGCAACACCAATATTATAATAATTTTTATAAATTATTTCATCATTCTGAACTTCGGCATTTACTAATGGGAAGGTCTTCAGCGCATTAACGCATGCTTTTATAAAAAACGACATAAAACCCAATTTAACGCCGTATGTTTTTAAAAACTCTTCTTTATTGTCTTTTCTCAATTGAATAATCATTGACATATCTACTTCATTAAAAGTGCTTAATATGGCGGCATTGTTTTGTGCTTCCTTAAGTCTTTTTGCTATTGTTGCCCTAAGTCTTGTCATTTTAACTTTCTCCTCAAGACCATGAGTTTCAGCCCTTTGTGTTGGAACTGGTTTTTCACCCATTAAAGTTATCAGATCACTTTTTAAAATTCGACCATCTTTACCGGAGCCTTGAACTTGTGATATATCTATTTTTTTTTCCTCTACAATTCGTTTAACAGCTGGCGATAGTTCATCTTTTTTTACTTCGGTTTTTAATTTTACTACATTGTCGTTTACTGGCTCTAATCTTTTTGGTTTAATGTCCTCTGATTTCTTGGTTTTTTTTGTAATTACTTCTTTTTCAATATTCGTTGTATTTTTGGATTGAGACTGACTTATTGATCCTAGCTGACTTCCAGCTTCGACCGTCTCTCCTGCTTTAGTCTTGATTTCCGATATATATCCTGAATTGGGAGATGTAACTTCTACGCTAACTTTATCGGTTTCCAATTCGACTATTACTTCATCGGTGGAAACTGGGTCGCCTACTTTTTTTAACCATTTAGCAACTGTTGCCTCTGCAACTGACTCTCCTAAAGTTGGAACAATTACTGGTGTATTCATTTAAATAGTTAAAGCTTTTGTAATGATTTCTTTCTGTTGAGCAAGGTGTTTTTTTAGATAACCTGTCGCTGTTGATGCAGAAGGGTTTCTACCAGAATAATAGATTTTATTATTTTTTTTACCTGCGAAATCTAATGTCCACTGTAGGTACCTTTCGACAGTGTTCCAAGGTCCCATATTTTGTGGCTCTTCTTGACACCAAAAGTATTTTTCTACATTTTCAAATCTTTTAATATGATTAGCAAGACTTTTTACTGGAAAAGGATAAAGTTGTTCAATTCTTATTAATTGAACTCTATTTTCCATTAATTTTTCTCTTTCTTCAAGTAAGTCATAGTAAATTTTACCACTACAAAAAACTATTCTCTTGATATCTTTATCCTCTGCTAGTTTAATATAATTGCTATTTGGCATCTCAGCGTGATCTAGTAACACTCTATGAAAGGAACTTTTTTTATTAAAATCCTCAATGTTAGAAAAGCTCTTTTTAGAACGTAATAATGATTTGGGTGTAAAAACTATTAAAGGCTTTCTGAAAGTTCTGTGAATCTGTCTTCTTAACACATGAAAATAATTTGCTGGTGTTGTACAATTAACTATTTGTAAATTTTCTTGAGCACATAATTGCAAAAATCTTTCAATTCTACCAGATGAGTGTTCTGGTCCTTGACCTTCATATCCGTGCGGTAGAAGCACTACCAGCCCACTTGCACGAGACCATTTTTTTTCTCCTGAACTTATGAATTGATCAAATATAACTTGGGCACCATTTGCAAAATCTCCAAATTGCGCCTCCCAGAGAACTAAACTATCAGGTTCAGAAAGCGAATATCCATATTCAAATCCCAGGACACCCATTTCAGACAGTAAACTATCTATTATTTCTGCTTGAGCTTGACTATCAGTCAAATTTTTTAAAGGAAAATATTTTTCTCCATTTTGTTGATCGGTAATTCCAGCATGCCTCTGACTAAATGTACCTCTTACAGAGTCTTGTCCAACTAATCTTACTGGATATCCTTCATTAAGCAACGTTGCAAATGCCAAACTTTCAGCCGTTGCCCAATCGATATTTTCGCCATTTTTAATCATTTGTTTTTTGTTATCAAAAATTCTTTTAATAGTGTGATGAGGATTAAAGTCTTTTGGTATTTCAGATAATTTATGGCCTAAACTTCTAATAATATTCTCGTCAACTCCTGTTACCCCTCTTCTGTCAGAACCAACTTCAGTTGTAAATTTAGACCAAACTCCTGTAAACCAATCTTGTTCATTTGATATATAATTTTTAGAACTTTGAAACTCCTGATCTAAATATTTATTATAATTTTCTATTTGTGTTTTATACTGTTCAGCAGTTAAAATATTTTCGTTTATCAATTGAGATGAATATAATTTTAAAGTTGAACGTTGTTGTTTAATTTTTTTATACATAATCGGCTGCGTAAATGAAGGTTCATCGCCCTCATTATGACCAAATCTTCTGTAGCAAAAAATATCTATTACAACATCTCTCTTAAATTTTTGCCTGAATTCTGTAGCTACTTTGGCGCAATAAACAACTGACTCTGGATCGTCTCCATTGACGTGAAATATTGGAGCTTGAACCATTTTTGCAACCTCTGAAGGATAAGGTGATGACCTAGCAAAAGCTGGAGTAGTAGTAAATCCAATTTGGTTATTAACAATAATATGTATTGTACCTCCAGTATTGTGTCCTTTTAAACCAGACATAGCAAAGCACTCTGCAACTATACCTTGGGCAGCAAATGCTGCATCTCCATGTAATAAAATTGGTATAACAGAATTTCTTTCTTTATCTTTATGAAAATATTGTTTAGCTCTTGCTTGCCCCAAAACAACTGGATTTACCGCTTCAAGATGTGATGGATTTGCAGTAAGACTTACATGAACCATATTTCCGTCAAATTCTCTATTAGCAGATGCACCTAAATGGTATTTAACATCTCCTGAGGCTCCACCGATTGCTGGTCCTGGATCTCCAGAAAATTCTTTAAATATTTTTTAAGTGGTTTTTGGATTACATTCGTTAAAATATTAAGTCTACCACGATGTGGCATGCCGATTTTAACTTCTTTACATCCTAATGCTCCTCCACGTTTAATAATTTGTTCCATTGCAGGAATTAACGACTCACAACCATCTAAACCAAATCTTTTTGTTCCAACAAATTTTTTGGCTAAATACTTTTCAAAGCCTTCTGCTTCAATAATCTTATTTAAAATTGCTTTTTTTCCGTTTTCCGTAAATTGGATTTCGTTATCACGTCCTTCAATTCTTTGTTGCACCCAACTCTTTTCGTTAGGGTCTGTGATATGCATAAATTCGTAGCCGATATTATTACAATAAGTTCTATTTAAAATATCTACAATTTCATAAAGTTTTGCATACTTTAATCCTAGAATATCATCTAAAAAAATTTTTTTATTTAAATCTTTTTTTGTAAAACCATAACTTTCAATATCAAGTTCAGGGGTTTGTTCTTTTTTAATCAAATTCAGTGGATCGAGATTTGCTTTTAAATGCCCTCTAACACGAAAAGCCCTGATCATCATAATAGCTCGAACCGCATTCTTTGTTTGTTCTTCGACCTCCTCAGATGAAAGTTCTTGGTTATTTTTTTTAATTTTGGTTTTTTTATTTTTTAATATATCCTTTGGAAGAAATTTTTCGAAATTATCTAAATCGTAGTCTTCATTAATTTTAACTTTTTGTGGCTTCCATTGCGCTCCAGAAATATTTTTTTTAATTTGATTATTATCTTCCTCTAGTCCATCAAAATATTGTTTCCAGCTATTTGGTAAACCATCATCTTTATTAACAAATTTTTTATACATTTCATTTATGTAATCATTGTTTGATGCTGATAAAAAAGAAGTTATCTCAAAAATTTTATTTTTAGACGAAGACATTTAAGTTTGTATTATATCAATTATTAACTATAGATTTCAATGTTTTTCCAATTTCTGATGGAGACTTGGCCATAGTAATTCCACATTCTTGCATTTTTTTGATTTTATCAATAGCACCGCCCTTGCCACCTGAAATAATTGCTCCAGCATGACCCATTCTTCGTCCGGGGGGTGCTGTCATTCCTGCAATAAAACCGACTATAGGCTTTTTAACTTCTGAATTTTTGATAAATTCCGCCGCCTCCTCTTCTGCAGTACCCCCTATTTCTCCAATCATTACAATGCTGCTTGTTTCATTATCTTTAAGAAAAAGATCTAAACAATCTATGAAATTAGTACCATTAATTGGATCTCCTCCAATACCAATACATGTGGACTGGCCAAGACCTTCCTTAGTAGTTTGGTATACAGCTTCATAAGTTAGAGTCCCAGATCTAGATACAATTCCCACATTGCCTTTTTTGTGTATATGTCCAGGCATAATTCCAATTTTACATTCTTCTGGCGTAATGATTCCTGGGCAATTTGGTCCTATTAGTCTTGATTTAGAATTTTGAAGTTTGTTCTTAACTTTTATCATGTCCAAAATCGGAATACCTTCAGTAATACATATAATTAATTCTATTTGAGCTTCAATAGCTTCCTCGATAGCTTTTGCAGCAAACTTAGCTGGAACGTATATTACGGTAGCATCTGCGTTAGTTTTTTCTTTCGCTTCTATTACGGTATTAAAAACTGGTAACCCTAAATGTTTTTGCCCTCCTTTTTTTGGAGTAACTCCTCCAACCATTTTTGTTCCATATAAAATTGATTGCTCAGAGTGAAATGTACCATTTGAACCGGTGAAACCTTGACAAATTACTTTCGTATTTTTATTAATTAAAATTGACATTATTTAATAGCATCAACAATTTTTTTAGCTGCATCAGATAAATCTTCAGCAGGTATAATCTTTAAACCAGATTTGCTTAGTATTTTTTTCCCTTGCTCGAAATTAGTTCCTGCTAATCTTACTACAAGTGGAACAGACAATTTTGTTTCTTTTGCCGCTGCAATTACACCATCTGCTATGATGTCACATTTCATAATACCTCCAAAAATATTTATTAAAATACCCTTAACGTTTTTATCTGATAAAATTATTTTGAATGCTGCAGTAACTTTTTCTTTAGATGCGCCTCCACCTACGTCCAAAAAATTCGCAGGTTCCGATCCATAAAGTTTAATTATATCCATTGTTGCCATTGCTAACCCCGCGCCATTAACCATGCACCCAATTTCACCATCTAATTTAATATACGCTAAATCAAATTTACTTGCCTCAATTTCCATTGGGTCCTCTTCATTTAAGTCTCTTAATTTTAAAATATCTTCATTTCTAAATAATGCATTATCATCAAAACTAATCTTAGCATCCAAACAAACAATATTATTTGTTTTGGTTATAATTAGAGGATTGATTTCAATCAGACTCGCATCAGTTTTTATCATTGTTTTGTAAATTGATTGAATAAGTTTTAGACCCTGAGACTTGCAATGATCTTTTAAATCATAAGGTAATAAAATTTTAAATATTTCCTCATCTGACAAGTTATCTTTAATATCTACTTTGGTAGTAATTATTTTATCTGGAGACTTAGATGCTACTTCTTCTATATCCATGCCACCTTCTGCACTAGAGATGAATGCAATTTTTGAACTTGATCGATCAACTAAACAGGACAAATAAAATTCTTTATCTATCATTGATGCTTCCTCTAGATACAATCTTTTTACTTCCCGACCCTCTGGTCCGGTTTGATGCGTTATTAGTTTCTTGCCGAGTAATTTCTGTGCTTCTTGCTTTAATTCATCAAGATTATTGATAACTTTTATACCTCCAGCTTTTCCTCTGCCGCCAGCATGAATTTGAGCTTTTAATACAAGTTTTTTGCTATTGAATTTTTTAAAAACATATTCTATTTCACTTAAATCAAAAATAGGCTCTCCATTTGGAACTGGTACTCCAAACTTTTTTAATATATCTTTAGCCTGATGTTCGTGAATGTTCATGTTAAGCTAAAGATGGGTCAATTTTTTTAGCTGCATTAAATAATTCCTTAACTGCATCAATAGAAGTTTGAAAACTTTTTTGCTCATCTGCATCCAATTTTAGCTCAATAATTTTTTCTATACCTTTTTCCCCTATAACTACAGGAACACCAACATAAAGATCTTTTATTCCATACTCACCGTTTAAATAAACTGCACATGGAAGAGTTTTTTTTTGATTTTTTAAATATGACTCTGCCATTGCTACTCCAGATGCAGCAGGAGCATAAAATGCCGAGCCGGTTTTAAGAAACTTTACTATTTCAGCTCCGCCTTTCCTTGTTCTATCAATTATACTATCAATTCTTTCTTGGGTTGTAGAACCATCTTTTATAAAATCATTTAAAGGTTTGCTATTTATCGTTGTCCTATTAGGTACAGGCACCATAGTATCTCCATGACCTCCTAAAACGAATGAGTTAACATTTTTAATCTCTGAATTTAATTCCTCGGCAATAAAGTGTTTAAATCTTGAAGTATCCAATATACCTGCCATACCAATAACTTTTTCTTTGGGAAAATTAGAATATTTTTGAAGTGCCATCACAATCACATCTAAAGGATTAGTTATGCAAATAACGAACGCATTCGGCGATGTATCTTTTATACCTTCTGCAACTTGTTTAATAATTTTTAAATTAGTACCAAGTAGATCATCACGTGACATTCCTGGTTTTCGTGGAACCCCAGCTGTTATTATAATTACATCAGAGTCTTTAGTTTCTTCATAATTATTTGTACCTGATAACTTAACACTATAACCGTCAACAGCCAATGACTGAGCTATATCTAATGCTTTTCCCTTAGCAATACCTTCGTCGATATCAAATAAAACTACATTAGCTAATTCTTTTATTGCTATCAGATGAGCAAGTGTGCCTCCAATTTGTCCAGCGCCTATAAGGGAAATTTTTTTCATCTAGTCTTTATAAATTATGAAAATTAAAAAGCAAAATTAATTTTTGTTTATAATTAATAAACCACACTATTTCATTGTTGGCATCGTGAAATTGTTATTATCTTTTATACCTGTGGGCCACCTAGATGTTATTGTCTTTAATTTTGTGTAAAACCTTATACCTTCCATTCCGTGCATATGATGATCACCGAATAATGATCTTTTCCAACCTCCAAAACTATGGAAAGCCATAGGAACAGGTATAGGAATATTAATTCCAACCATTCCTACCTTTATTCTACTTGAAAATGACCTTGCTGCATCGCCATCTCTAGTAAAGATACTAACTCCATTACCATATTCGTGGTTATTGATAATTTTTATCGCCTCTTCAAAATCTTTTACTCTTACAATTGAAAGAACCGGACCAAAGATTTCCTCGTTATATATTTTCATATTAGTTTTAACATGATCAAACAAACAGCCACCCATAAAGAAACCTTTTTCATAACCTTGTAGTTTTATTTCTGATCCATCTACAATTAATTTCGCACCTTCCTTCTTTCCAACTTCAACATAGTCCTTGACCTTCTTTAAATGCTCCTTTGTTATCAAAGGACCCATTTCAATATTTTTGTCTGTTCCTGGACCAATTTTTAACTCTTCAACTTTTTTTTTTAGACCATCTACAAGTTTATCAGCGACTCCACCTACTGCCACTGCAACTGACTGTGCCATGCATCTTTCACCTGCTGATCCGTAGGCTGCACCCATTAAACCGTTTATTGCTTGATTTAAATCAGCATCAGGCATTACAACACAATGATTTTTAGCACCTCCTAAAGCTTGCACTCTCTTTTCGTGTTTTGCAGAATTTTCATAAATATATTTTGCTACAGGTGTCGAACCAACAAAACTAATTGCATTAACAGATTTGCTTTCTATTAATGTATCAACAACCTCCTTTCCTCCATTGACAACATTTAAAACTCCTTTCGGCAGTCCTGCCTTAGTAAGTAAATCGGCTAACATCATCGAGCAGGATGGAACTTTTTCAGATGGTTTTAATATAAAAGTATTTCCACATGCTATTGCGATAGGAAACATCCACATTGGAACCATAGCAGGAAAGTTAAATGGTGTTATTCCTGCACAGACTCCTAAAGGTTGTCTGACAGACCAGCTGTCAACATCTCGACCAACATTTTCAGTAAACTCACCTTTTAGCAAATGAGGTATACCACAAGCAAATTCAACTACCTCGAGACCTCTTGTCAATGAACCTTTAGCATCTTCGTAAACTTTTCCGTGTTCCTGAACTATAATCATTGTTAGGTCATCAGCGTATTTTTCAATTAATTCTTTAAACTTAAATAAAATTCTAGCTCTTTGAAGTGGTGGTGTAGAAGCCCAACCCTGAAAAGCTTTAGTTGCAACATCTATTGCCTTTTTGGTCTCATTTGAATTAGCTAAACAAACTTTTGCTGATACTTCCCCTGTTGCAGGATTATAAACATCAGACGTTTTGCCAGAATTACCCTCAAAATTAGTTCCATCAATATAATGGTTTATTTTTTGCATTTAATTATTTAGTTGTATCTATTTAATTTTTTCAGTAACTAACATTTTTTTAATAGATCCAATTGCTTTCGCAGGATTTAAACCTTTTGGACAAGCGTTAGTACAGTTCATTATAGTATGACATCTAAAGAGTTTTAATTCATCTGCAACTTTTTTTAGCCTTTTTTTTCTTTCATTATCTCGGCTGTCAATTATCCATCTATAAGCTTGTAATAATACAGCAGGGCCCAAATATTTATCACCGTTCCACCAATAACTTGGGCATGATGTTGAACAGCATGCACACATTATACATTCATATAACCCGTCTAATTTTGACCTTTCCGAAATTGATTGTTTTTTTTCTTTAATATCTCCGTTTTTCATCGATTGCATCCACGGTTCTATTGACTCATATTGTTTGTAAAGTTTACTTAAATTTGCAACTAAATCTTTAATAACCGGCATATGCGGTAGTGGATAAACATTTATATCGCCTTTAATATCGCCGATAGCTTTAGTACAAGCCAGTGTGTTTGCACCATCAATATTCATAGCACAAGATCCACATACACCTTCCCTGCAAGATCTACGAAAAGTCAAAGTAGAATCAGTTTCGTTTTTTATCTTGATCAAGGCATCCAAGACCATTGGACCACAATTATCCAAATTAACCTCAAAAATATCTATACTTGGATTTTTACCATCCTCAGGATTCCATCTGTAAACTTTAAATTTTTTTAAATTTTTGGAGCCGTCAGAGTTTCGATGGTATTTGCCTGGATTAATTTTAGAATTTTTAGGTAATGCAAATTTTACCATTAATATACTCTTGCTTTTGGTGGAAAGTATTGAACATCGTTTGAAAGTGTATGTTTGTGTACATCCCTATAATCTATATCGACTGATCCTGATTTATGCCAAGCAAGTGTGTGTTTCATCCAATTATTATCATCCCTCTCTTTAAAGTCTTCTCTTGAATGTGCTCCTCTACTTTCTTTTCTATTCTCTGCAGATGCCATTGTAACCATTGATTGTCTTATTAAATTATCAAACTCTAATGTTTCAACCAAATCAGTATTAAAAATTAGTGATTTATCTTTCACAGATAAATCACTTAAACCATCCCAAGGTTTTCTAATTTCGTTGACACCTTCTTGTAATGTTTTATTTGTTCTAAAAACAGCGCAATTATTTTGCATAGTTTTTTGCATTAGACTTCTTAAATGTGCCGTTGATGTTGATCCATTTGAATTTCTTAATTTATCAAATCTATCTAAAGATTTTTGTGTTTCACTATCAGGAATTATTTCATGTTTTGAATTAGGTTTAACCAATTCGGCAGCTTTTTTAGATGCTGCCTTTCCAAAGACTACGAGATCAATTAATGAATTTGATCCTAATCTGTTTGCGCCATGTACTGAAACACAAGCCGCTTCACCTACAGCCATTAGGCCATCTACTATTTTATCCGAACCATTTACATCTTTTGTAAGAACTTGCCCATGATAATTAGTTGATATTCCTCCCATATTATAATGAACAGTTGGTAATACAGGTATTGGTTCTTTAGTAACGTCAACACCCGCAAATACTTTTGCCGACTCTGAGATACCTGGCAGTCTTTCACTCAATACTTTTGGATCTAAGTGGTTTAAGTGAAGGTATATGTGATCTTTATTTTTTCCTACGCCTCTACCTTCGTTAATTTCAATTGTCATAGATCGAGATACAACATCTCTAGATGCTAGATCTTTAGCGGATGGTGCATATCTTTCCATAAACCTTTCACCCTGAGAGTTAACTAAAAAACCTCCTTCTCCTCTACTGCCTTCAGTTATTAAACAACCAACACCATAAATTCCTGTAGGGTGAAACTGAACAAACTCCATATCTTGCAGAGGTAATCCTGCTCTTAAAACCATACCACCTCCATCACCAGTACATGTGTGTGCAGATGTTGCAGAAAAATAGGCCCTACCATATCCACCTGTTGCTAAAATTGTAATTTTTGATCTAAATCTATTTATTGTTCCATCTTGTAGAGACCAAGTTAATACTCCCTGACACTTGTCATTATGCATCAAAAGATCTAATGCAAAGTGCTCTATAAAAAATTCTGTTTTTTTCTTCAATGCTTGACCATACAATGTATGTAATATTGCATGACCCGTTCTGTCTGCAGCGGCACAAGTTCTTTGAGCTACTCCATTACCGTAATTTTTGGTCATACCCCCGAAAGGACGTTGATATATTTTTCCTTCCTCTGTTCTACTAAATGGTACGCCATATTTTTCTAATTCAATGACAGCTTCAGGAGCTTCCTTGCAAAGATATTCTATAGCGTCTTGATCTCCCAGCCAATCTGCACCTTTAACTGTATCATACATGTGCCATCGCCAGTCATCTTCGCCCATATTACCTAGTGCAGCTGAAATACCACCTTGGGCAGCAGCCGTGTGACTTCTAGTTGGAAATACCTTCGATATACACGCAGTTTTTAAACCTGCTTCAGCTAAACCAACAGCTGCTCTTAAACCGGATCCTCCAGCGCCTACAACCACTACATCGTATTCATGATCTATAATTTTGTATGAACTCATAATCTAATAATTAGCATTGATATAATAGCTAAGAAAGATATTACAATAATTAAGACTGAAATCACCCATTTTGCGACATTTTTGTAAAATTCATTATGAATGTAATCCTCAAATACCTCATTTATACCAATTTTAATATTAACGGATATTAGTAAATAGGCGATGACTAATACTGAGAAATTAAGATTATCATTTATAAAATTTTCAACAGTATTTTGATTTACAAATATATTTTTTGGCATATTCACAACTAGCCAAAATACTATTGGCGTTAATATTAAAGATGAAAATCTATAAATGATCCATTTATTGACACTTCTTATCATATGACTACCCAAACGATAAGAGTTAAAACTAAAGACAATATAAATATAAAAATACCTGAAATGTTCGCAGTTTTTATTTCATAACCATAACCTAAATCCCAAACAATATGTCTTATCTCAGCAAGAAAATAAAATAATAGAGACCATGAACATCCTATGATAATAAATTTACCCAAAAAAGATGATATAAAAATATTTAAATAATTATAAAAATCTCCACCGACAGCAACTGAAAAAATCCATAATGCAATAATAAAAATTGAAAATATATTTGTTATTAAAGTAATTCTATGTGTAATAGATAATAAAGATGATAACTGCCATTTATACACTTGCAAGTGGGGTGATAATGGATTTTGTTTCATAATTAGATAATTTTAATTAATTTTTCAGCTATTTGAACAGCGTTTAAAGCCGCGCCTTTTAATAAATTATCGGATACTATCCACAAATTTAAAGAGTTTTTATTACTATTATCTTTTCTTACTCTTGAAATAAAAGTTTCATATTTTCCTTCTGCATCTATAGGCGTAGCGTACCCCTTATCTTGTCTTTTATCGTGTAAAACACAACCTGTGGCTTTCTTCAAAATTTTATAAACTTCTTCTAATTCAAAATCTGTATTGAACTCAATATTTACCGACTCAGAGTGAGAAACTAAAACTGGTACTCTCACACAGGTTGCCGTTAAATGAATTTTTTCGTCTAATATTTTTTTTGTTTCATTTTGCATTTTAATTTCCTCCTTAGTGTATCCTTCAGTGGAAAATGAGTCTATATGTGGTATGACATTAAAGGCTATTTGATGAGTAAAATTTTTACTTTGTATTTCTTCTTTATTTAAGAAACCAGATGTTTGAGATATTAATTCATCCATAGACAATTTGCCTGCACCCGAAACAGATTGATAGGTAGAAACTACAACTCTTTTAATTTTAAATTTATCATGTAATGGCTTCAAAACTAATACTAACTGTGCAGTTGAACAATTAGGATTGGAAATAATATTTTTATTTTTAAATTTTTTAAGTTCGTCTAAATTTACCTCAGGAACAATTAATGGGATACTACTATCCATCCTAAAATAGCTTGAATTATCGATTACTATAGTTTTATTTATAACTTTAGGTATTAATTCTGCACTTAATTTTGCTCCACAACAAAAAAAGGTGATTTTTGCTTTTGAGAAGTCAAATTTATTAAAACTTATGATTTCTAATTGTTTATTTTTAAATATTATTTTGCTGCCAACACTATTTTCTGAAGCAATTAAATATAATTCTTTAACCGGAAAATTTCTTTTTTCCAGAACCTCGATAATTTTTCTTCCAACATTACCTGTTGCGCCTACAATTGCCAATCCAAAAGACATTTTTATATTTATTACTTAAGTTTTTCTAAAATTGCTGAACCCATTTCAGCAGTCGATACTTTTCTTTTTCCCTCTTCCATAATGTCTGGTGTTCTGAGACCATCGCTTAATACTTTTTTTATAGCATTGTCGACATCTAATGACAAATCATCTTGATTTAAGGAATATTTCAAAGCCATTGAGAAACTAAGTATCATAGCAATGGGATTAGCAGTACCTTTGCCCGCTATATCAGGAGCCGATCCGTGACATGGCTCATACATTGATCGAATTCTTTTTTTTTTGTCTTTCTCGCTCAATGAAGCTGACGGCAACATCCCTAAGGATCCGGTTGTCATAGCTGCTTCATCAGATAACATATCACCAAATAAATTATCAGTAAGAATAACATCAAATTGTTTTGGATTTCTAACAAGTTGCATTGCGCAATTATCTGCTAGCATATGGTTTAACTTGATATCTTTATAAGTTTTATCTAAATGGAGTTTTTCTACCTCTTCTCTCCACAATAATCCTGCCTCCATTACGTTTGATTTTTCAACTGATGTAACTAACTTTTTTCTTTTTTTAGCGAGATCAAATGCAACTTTAGCCACTCTTATAATTTCCTTAGATGTATATCTGTGTGTATTAACACCCTCTCTTTCATCATTTTCTAAAGGTTTTATTCCCCTGGGTTCACCGAAATAAACACCACCCGTTAATTCTCTTACAATCATAATATCTAAATCAGAGATTACTTCAGGTTTTAATGTTGATGTACTTACAAGCTCAGAGAAACAAATTGCGGGTCTAAGATTTGCGAAAAGCCTCATTTCTTTTCTTAATCTTAAAAGAGCTCTTTCAGGCCTTTTTGCGAAATCAAGCTTATCGTATTTAGGGCCACCTACTGCTCCTAATAATACAGCATCACTATCCATAGCTTTATATAACACTTCGTCAGTTAATGGTGTCTTATTTTCATCATACGATGCGCCACCAACTAATTCTTCTGAAATCTCAATATCTGTTTTTTTATTTTTATTTAAATAGTCAATAATCTTCTTAACCTCTGCCATTACTTCTGGTCCTACTCCGTCTCCTGCTAATAAGAGTATGTTATTTGCCATTAAAATAACCAGGGCATCTTAGACTTTTGATTAATTAAAAAGTCGTTTATTTTTTTTGATTTCTCCAAAGTTAATGCGATATCATCCAAGCCTTCAATTAAACAATGCTTTCTAAAATCTTCAATTTCAAAGTTGTATAGTTTATCGTTATTATATTTTATTACTTGGTTAGCTAAATCGACTTCTATTTCTTCCTTAGAAATTGAAAATTCAGATAATTTTTTAATCTTATCAGCGCTTAGTTCTATTGGAAGTATACCGTTTTTAAAACAGTTATTATAAAAAATATCTGCAAAACTTGGACTTATTACGACTTTAATTCCAAAATCTAGCAATGACCATGCAGCATGTTCCCTGGATGAACCGCAACCAAAATTTTTGTCAGCTAATAAAATCTCACACTTATCATATGGGTCTTGATTTAAAATAAAATTTTCAATTGGTTCGTTTTTCTCATCATATCTTAATTCAAAAAAAAGGCTTTTGCCTAGACCTGTTCTTTTGATTGTTTTAAGAAACTGCTTTGGTATAATCATATCTGTATCAATATTTACTATTGGTAAATAAGCAGGAATGCTTTTAACTTTCTTAAACTTTTGCATTATATATATTTCCTGACATCTGTTAATTTTCCTTCTAATGCAGCAGCTGCTGCCATACCTGGACTCATAAGATGAGTTCTACCTCCTCTTCCTTGCCTTCCTTCAAAATTTCTATTTGATGTCGAAGCACATCTTTCTTTTGGTTTTAATTGGTCAGGATTCATACCTAGACACATCGAACATCCCGGTTCTCTCCATTCAAGACCGGATTCTATAAATATTTTGTGTAAGCCTTCTTGTTCAGCTTGTTCTTTAACCAAACCAGATCCTGGCACAACATAACCACTTACGTTACTGTTAATTTTTTTTCCTTTAAGTATTGAAGCGGCAATTCTTAAATCTTGAATTCTACCATTAGTACAAGAGCCGATAAAAACCTTATCAATTTTTACTTCATCAAGTTTTTCATTACCCAAAAAGCCCATATACTCTAAGGCTCTTTTTACGGATTTTTTTTTATCTTCATCAACAAAAGTATCAGGTGTGGGGACTCTCGAGTTAATTGGTAATACATCTTGAGGACTGGTACCCCATGTAACTGATGGAATAATTTCTTCTGCTTGTAATTGCTCAATTCTATCAAACTTCGCGTTATTGTCAGATTTTAAAGATAACCAAAATTGCTTTGCTTTATCCCAATTATCTCCTTTAGGCGCCATTGGTTTACCTTTAATAAAATTTATAGTTTTTTCGTCTGGTGCCACCAAACCTGCTCTTGCGCCAGCTTCTATAGACATATTGCAGATTGTCATTCTTTCTTCGATAGAGAGATTTTTAATTGTTTGCCCTGCATACTCTATGACATAACCTGTGCCACCAGCAGTACCTATTTTTCCAATAATATTTAAAATTATATCTTTGGCAGTTACTCCGTTTGGTAAATTTCCATTAACTTCTATTTTCATATTTTTAGATTTTGATTGTATTAATGTCTGAGTAGCAAGAACGTGTTCTACCTCAGAAGTTCCAATACCAAATGCTAATGCTCCAAATGCTCCATGAGTAGCTGTATGGCTATCACCACACACTATTGTCATTCCAGGTTGTGTAAAACCTTGTTCTGGTCTTATAACATGCACAATCCCCTGTCTAACGTCAGTAAGACCATAAAACTCAATATTATTATCTTTGCAATTTTTTTCTAACGTTTCTACCTGGAGTGCAGACTCCTTGTTTTCAATTCCTTTTGATCTATCAGTTGTAGGAACATTATGATCCGCTACTGCAAGTGTAAATTCTGGGAATTTCACTTTTCTGTTATTAAGTCTTAAACCCTCAAATGCCTGTGGGCTAGTCACTTCATGAACAAGGTGTCTATCAATATATATTAAACTATTGCCAGTTTTCTGATCATCAATTAAATGACTTTCCCAAATTTTGTCATAAAGAGTCTTTGTCATTAGAATATTATTTTTTTTCTTCTAATTTTTTTGGATCTTTCTGTTTAGATGAATCCTTTTCCTCCATAGGTGAATCCAATGATGTATCTTTTTTTTGTCCACTGGTGTCATCTAATAACTCTACTCCAATTTTCTTTTTAATTTTTTCATTTATTCTCGCAGATTTACCTTTTCTATCTCTTAGATAATAAAGTTTTGCCTTTCTAACCTTACCAGATCGTATTAATTCAATTGAATCTAAATTCGGACTAAATAATTGAAATACTCTTTCTACACCTTCACCAAATGATATTTTTCTAACTGTAAAAGATGAGCTTATACCTCTGTTTTTTTTTGAAATACACACTCCTTCGAATGCTTGTGTTCTAACTCTCTTTCCCTCAAGAATCCTCACATTAACTTTTATAGTATCACCGGCGTCAAATTCTGGTAATTTTTTTTTACCTTGAAGTGATTTTAAGTGTGCTTTTTCTATATCTTCAATTCTATCCATTGTTAACTCTTTTTAGTATATTTTTGCCACAAGTCTGGTCTTTGGCGCTGTGTTATACTCCTTGATTGTTCTAAACGCCAGTTTTTTATTTCTGCATGATTCCCAGATAATAAGACTTCAGGAACCTCTATCCCGTTCCAATCTCGAGGTTGAGTGTATTGAGGATATTCAAGTAAATCATCACTAAAGCTTTCTTCATCTAAAGACTTTGGGTCACCTAACACTCCAGGTAGTGTTCTCACTATAGCATCTAAAAAAACAAAAGATGCGCTTTCACCTCCTGACAAAACATAATCACCAATAGAAATTTCTTTAATATTCTCTTTGTCTATTACTCTTTGATCGACACCTTCAAAATGTCCACAAATTAAATTTAAGCCTGTTTTATTTGTATAAATTTCTACTAGATTTTGATCTAATTTTAAACCTCTTGGTGATAATAAAACTTTTTCAAATCCATTTTTATATTTATTTAATGCTTTACTGATAACTTCAGCTTTAATAACCATACCACTTCCACCTCCAAAAGGTTTATCATCTGCCCTTTGATTAGATCCAGTAAACTCTCTCAAATTAACAATATTAAAATCCCAAATTTTATTTACTCTTGCACTTCTATAATTCCCTGCATCAAGTAGTCCTGGGAAAAATTCTGGATATAAAGTGAAAATATTAACTTGAAACATAATTTTTATTTTTTCTTATCTTCATCTTTTTTTACTTCTTTTTTTGGCTCCTCTTTCTTAGCTTCTGTTTTTGGTGCATCAGCTTTTTTTGGTTCTTCTTTCTTAGCTTCTGTTTTTGGTGCATCAGCTTTTTTTGGCTCTTCTTTCTTAGCTTCAGTTTTTGGTGCTTCTGGTGCTTTTTTTACTTCCTCAGCAGCTTTCAATCTTTCTTGTGCTTTCTTTTTAGGTTTTGCTTTTAATGGATTATTTCTTTTTTCTGGAATAGGAATAATCTTTGCTTCACCTAAAAATCTTGCAATTCTAAATGATGGTTTTGCTCCTTTACCTAACCAATATTTAATTCTCTCCACATCGAAACTTAATCTTTCTTTTTTATCTTTTGGAAGTAAAGGATTAAAATATCCTACCTTCTCGATAAATTTTCCATCGCGTGGTCGCCTAGAGTCAGCTATAACAATTTTGTAAAAAGGTCTTCGCTTGGCGCCGCCCCTTGACATTCTTATTTTTAACATTTTTTTTCCTTTCTATTTTAAGTTATTTAATAATTCAGGTGGTATACCTTTTAAATTACTGAGTTCCGTATTACCACCTTTAGACATCTTCTTCATCATATTACTCATCATCTTATGTTGTTTAAGTAATTTATTTACTAAAGAAATATCTGTACCTGACCCTGAAGCAATTCTCTTTTTTCTTGAGCCATTAATTAGCTTCGGATCATCTCTTTCATCTCCTGTCATAGATAATATTATAGACTCCTGTGATTTTAAAATTTCATTATCTATTCCAGATTCGTCAATTTGTTTTTTCATTTTAGATACTCCTGGTAACATACTTAATACACCTGTCATGCCTCCTGCTTTTTTCATTTGTTGTATTTGCTGAAGATAAGCATTTAATGTAAATGTACCTTTTTTTAAATCATCCTCTAAATCTTTTATCTTCTTCTGCTCTAAATCCTCAGAAACTTTTTCAACTAGTGAAACTACATCACCCATACCCAAAATTCTATTTGCTATTCTGTCAGGATGAAAAACTTCTAACTGATCTATTTTTTCGCCGGTAGCTAAAAATTTAATTGGACAGCCAGTTATAGATTTCATGCTCAAAGCAGCTCCGCCTTTACCATCTGCATCCAGTCTAGTTAATGTAATAGAAGTTAAATTAATTAATTTGTTAAACTCTGAAGCAATATTAACGGCATCCTGACCAGTTAGAGAGTCTGCAACAAGCATTATTTCTTGAGGATTGATTTCGTTATATAACATCTTTAATTCCATCATCATTTGTTGATCTATTTGAGTTCTGCCTGCAGTATCAAAAATAATTACTTCCTCGCCAGATATCGATGTTGCATTTTTTGCTCTCTTTGCAATTTCTATAGGTGGCTGCCCCTCTACAATTGGTAATGATTTCATTTTGTTGTTTGTCGCAAGAATCTCTAATTGCTTCTGCGCTGCTGGTCTATAAATATCTAAACTAACTAATAAAACTTTTTTAGAAAGTTTTTTTTCAATAAAATGACCTAACTTAGCACTTGTTGTAGTTTTACCTGAACCTTGTAGTCCTACGACTAATATTTTTACTGGTGGGACATGATTTAAATTTAAATCTTTTGCTTTATCTCCAAGAGTATTAGTTAATTCATCATAAACAATTTTTACAATCATTTGACCGGGAGTAACTGATTTGAGAACTTCTTTGCCTATAATTTTAGGTTTTACATTTTCAATAAACTTTTTAGTTACAGACAAAGCTACATCAGACTCGAGAAGAGCTTGTCTAATTTTTCTTAATCCTTCATCGGCTTGCTTCTCGTCTAAACGAGTAATTTTATTAAAGTAAGCAAAAGCTGACTCTATTTTATTTGTTAAATTATCAAACATAATTAAATACCCCAGCAACTATCGCACTAGTGGGCGAATTCTCGCTGACTAGTGTTGATCTCCTCTTTAAAAGGACACCAGAAAAATTGATATTTCCTGGAAGTTGCTAGAAATTATATAGATATATTTATAAAGTCAAGAAAAGGAGATAATACTTATAAATCATGAATTTTAATGCGTTCAAAATGGATGGTTTAGGTAATGATTTTTTGATTATCGATAATAGAAAACAAAAAGTATATTTAAATGAAAAACAGATACAAAAGCTATCTAACAGAGAAAACGGAATTGGTTTCGATCAATTAATTTATATTGAAAAAGAGGGTATCGACTTAAGGATAAAATACTTTAACTCAGATGGAAAATTTGCAGACGCATGCGGTAACGGTAACAGATGTGTTGCTAAAATTCTGATGGATGAAATAAAAAGCGATAATATCAGTTTTTACGTTGGAGACAAACTACATGATGCAAAACTAATTAGTGAAAAAATTATATCAATCAACATGGGTAATGTAACATATGATCTAAGTAAAATTCCAGTTTCTAATGGAGTAAATAAAAATCCTATAAAAATAAAAGTAGACGAATTTAATGATGAGGGATACCTTATTAATATAGGTAACCCTCATATTATTTTTTTAACGGATATATCAGATCAAGATTTAAAGAAAATTGGTCCTAAAATAGAGAAGCACGATTTCTTTCCTAAAGGTATAAATGTTACGTTTGTAAACTTGAGTAAAAATAATGTAAGAATTAAAACATGGGAAAGAGGTGCTGGAAACACTTTATGCTGTGGTACCGCAGCATGTGCTACTGGGCACCTATTAATACAAAAAAAATTATCTAATAATCCAGTAAAAATAAATTTTCCTCTTGGCTTTATTGAAATTAAAAAAAACCTTGAGGAAATTGTGATGACTGGACCAGTTTCAGATGTAGAAAAAATAAACGTAAAAATATGAGTTTATTACAAAAATTTACAAATGGTTTAAAAAAAACTTCAGATAATTTTAAAGGTAATATTAATAATATTTTTAATAAGAGCAAGGCACCAGAAGAAATACTATCAGACTTAGAGGATTTTATGATTTCCTCAGATATTGGGTTAGTTTCTACGGAAAAAATATTGAATAAAATTAAAGAAAAAAAATTTGATAAACAATTATTTAATAAAGAATCTTTTTTAAAAATTCTTAGAGATGAAATGATAAGTATTCTAAAACCTTGTGAAAGTAACAAGTTAAATAAGAACGCTAAACTTCAAAGTATAATAGTTTGCGGAGTAAATGGTACCGGCAAGACTACAACGATTGGTAAGTTATCAAAAATTTTAAAAAATATGAATAAAAAAATAATAGTAGGGGCTTGCGATACTTTTCGTGCTGCCGCAATTGATCAATTAGAAAAAGTTTGTAATAGAAATAATGTTGAAGTTTTTAAATCAAATGAAGGCGCTGATCCTGCTTCTGTCGCATATAAAACAATGGAATACGCTTTAAGTAATAAATTTAATACTTGTATTATTGATACTGCTGGAAGATTACATAATAAGAAAAATTTGATGGATGAGTTTTCAAAAATTATTAGAGTTATAAAAAAAGTTGATGAAAATGCCCCTCATGAAATCATTATTGTGCTTGATGCAACCACAGGACAAAACGCAATGAACCAGGTAACTGAGTTTAATAAAATATGTAATTTGTCGGGTATTATTATGACTAAACTTGATGGTACAGCTAAAGGAGGTGTACTTATTTCAATAAGTCAAAAGTTTAAACTACCAGTTTATGCAATAGGAGTCGGGGAACAAACCGAAGATTTACATTTTTTTGATGCTGAAAAATTCGTTGATGCGCTACTTAAATAATATGAAAAAACAAATTGAATATTTGGATTATGATAAAATTGAAATTTGTGTGGGTACAATTATCGATGCTTACCCAAATCCAAAAGCTAAAAAGCCTGCATACGTTTTAAAAATTGATTTTGGAGAAAAAAAGGGCAATAAAATTTCGTCAGCACAGATTACCGACTACTATAAAGTAACTGATCTTATTGGTAAACAAATTATGGCGGTTTGTAACTTTGGTAATAAAAATATAGCAGGAGTCGTTTCAGAGGTTCTTGTTTTAGGAGCAATAGAAGAAGATGGTAAAGTTGTACTATTTCACCCATCCCAAAAAGTTAAAAATGGATTAAAAATTGCTTAAACTAGATAAAAAAATTTTTAATGTTTTAATTAATTCATCATTATATTCCATCATGTGATTGTCTTCCTCTGGAAAGTAAGATACCTTAGGATCATTAGCCTCATCAAATAATTTTTTTCCCATATAAAATGGAACGATGTTATCAGCTTGGCCATGCATAATTAGTATCGGAGATTTTACTTTTTTAATCTTATTTAAGCTTAAATATTTATCGTGCTGTAAAATACTTATAGGCAAATATGGATAAAGTTTCTTCCCCATATCTTGCATAGATGTAAACGGTGACTCTAATATTACCCCTGCAAATCTACTTTTACTTGCTACTTCAACTGCAATTCCAGTTCCTAACGACTCTCCATATAACACCATTTGATTTTTTTTGACACCTTTACCCTCAAGCCACTTAATTGTTGAATTTGCATCAATATATGAATTTTTCTCTGAAGGTTGCCCGTCGTTACCACTAAATCCGCGCCATGAAACTATTAGGAAATTAACATTCAAATTTTTAAAATGATTAAGTTTATAAATTCTATTTTCTAGGTCACCAGCATTACCATGGAAAAAAACTATTGTTCGTTTTTTGTTTTGATTAAAACTATACCAAGACTTTAAATTTATATTATCTGATGTTGTTATAGAAACTGTTTCATAATCAAAATTAATTTTAGTATCATTATAATTGTTAACATTGGGATAATACATAAATGATCTTTGATAAAAAAACATAAAAGCTAAGAAAACCAGGTATACTCCCAAAATTATAGTCAAACTGTAAATTAAATATTTTATCATCTTTTTTTATTTGCCAAATATATTCCAAAAAGTATTAGTAAAGCTCCATAAAGATGAAAGCTTGATAAAATTTCATTAAATAAAATAAACCCGTAGATTGCTCCATATATTGGCATTAAATAAACCGTCAACCCTGCAATTGAAGCTCCCAAAACTTGCTGTAACTTTGTATACATCAAAAATGCTAAAACTCCGGGAAAAATTGCTGCAATAGTTATAAAATAAAAGTATGTTGAATTAAAGGACGTGGGTATAAAAAAAAAGTGTTCAACACCATAAAATGGTAACAATATAATTGATCCAAAAAAACTCATTAAGGTAAACCTCTCCAAAATATCGAATTTACTTTTCCAATTAATTAAAAAAACTGAAAATAATGCCCAACCTATTGCAGCTAACAATATCCACAAGTCTCCAAAACTAAAGATTAAATTAATTAAATTGTCTAATTTACCTTTAAAAACAATATAAGTGACACCAAATAAACTCATAAAAATTCCAAAATATTGAACCATTCTTAATCTTTCTCCATAAATATATGAAGAGAGCGCGACTATGAAAATTGGTGAAAGCGCATATATAATTGACATATTTGTTACTGTAGTCGTCAAGCCCGAGATATATGGGAAAGCACCACAAATAGCATAACCTGTAAATCCTAAAAAAAGTAATTTAAAAAATTCTTTCTTAATAAATTTTTTTTTTTAATTAAAGTAGAATAAACAAAAGGAAGGAAAACTAAAAAAACTAAAAACCATCTAGACGAAGCTAGCGCTATAGGTGGTATATTATCAAGTGCACCTCTAGCAATCGCAATGTTACTAGTCATGAATATAGGTTGAATAAATAAAAGAAAGAAAGAAAATGAATTATTCTTTTTGATCAAGACTAATTTTTTTTGTCAAAAAATGCCTCGTAAATCATCATGAAGATCGCGATACCCGTTAATATATAAACCGGCATTACGTCAAAAAATCCAATCATCATTGATCTTGTTAATGTAGTCGCTAAGCCGACTAAAAAGGCAATTGCAATTAATAGACCCATTATCTTAGTTAATTTATCCATTATTTTTTTAAGTTCTTTTCCATCCAGTTTGCTACACCTAAAAATCTTAAATCGTCAAATTTGTTGCCAATTAATTGAATACCTAATGGTAAATTATTTTCTCCTTTAAGTAAAGGTAACGAGATAGCCGGAAGACCCATATATGTCCAAATAGTACAAAACTCTGGACTTCCTGTTGATTTAAGTCCTATCGGTGCTACACCTGCTGTTGATGGTGTTAAGACACCATGATAATCCTCAAAAACTTCTTTATAGGACTCGTAACTTCTAGTCATAAAATCAATAGCCTCAGCATAGTCTTTTGCAGAATATTTTAATCCTCTAGAAATAGCGCTTATAATTTCTTTAGATAATTTTTTTTTATATTTTTTATAGTAAATTTCATAACTATTAGCCATGTCTGTTTCGTGAATAATTTTATGATACTTAGGTATGTCATCAAAGTAAGATGGGGTATCAAAAATTTCGATATTTTTTTTGTTTTTTTCTACATAATCTAAAAATGCTTTTTGAGAATTTTTTTCTATGTTTATCCAATTTTTTGTCTTGTAAAATATAAATTTTGGATCAAAAATTGGTCCTTTTTTTACCTCCTCTTCAAGACTTTCAACCGAATAATAAATTGTAGATGAATCATATAAATCTTTTTTGATTAATGCTTTTGCTAGCAAAGCTACATCCTCAACTTTTTTTCCAAACAATCCTATATGATCAAGTTTATCAGATTGTTTTAGGACCCCGCTTCTCGAAATCAATCCATAAGAAGGCTTATATCCTACAACTCCACAATAACTTGCTGGCCTAATAACTGATCCATTTGTTTGAGATCCTATAGCCAAGGGAGTCATATATGATGCAACAGCTGCTGCTGATCCGCTTGATGATCCTCCTGGAGTTCTTGAATAATCGTTTGGATTAGTTGTCTTGCTTGGATGAAAATAAGCAAGCTCTGTAGTTGTTGTTTTTCCCATTGTAATAGCTCCGGATATCTTTAGAAGATTGACAACCTCGGCATCTTGCGATCCTGTCATTTTTTTTCTAATTACCGTTCCACATTCAGTAGGCATGTCTAAGGTACCGAAAATATCTTTTACTCCGATTGGTAAACCATGCAATTGACCAAGAGGCTTTCCAGCTTTTCTATTTTCGTCTGCTTCTGTGGCTTTTTCTAATAATAGTTTTTTGTCAAAATATGCCCAAGCTTTTACATCTTTTTCAAATTTATCATACCTATCTATGTATGCTGAACATAGTTCTACTGATGAAATATCGCCAGATTTTAACTTTGATACTAACTCACTTATTGATAAGGTTAATATATTTGACATTAAAGATTAATCTAGCTAGCAAATAAAGTATTGGGTAACCAAAGAGCAATTCCAGGAAATAAATACATTAAAACCATAGCCAAAATAACAATAGCAAGAAATGGCATTATTCCCGCAAAAATTTGAAGTAATTCAACATTTTTTGTTTGAACACCCTTTAAGTAATAAGCAGACATTGCCATTGGCGGTGTCAAAAATGAGGTCTGTAAATTTAAAGCAATCAGCATCGCAAAGAAATAAGGGTCAACTCCGAAAACCTCTAATAAAGGTAAAAAAATTGGAACAAAAATTATTAAAATCTCAGTCCACTCTAAAGGCCATCCTAAAAGAAAAATTATTATTTGTGTAATTACCAAAAACTGCCACGGAGCAATATCAATTGATTTGAAAAAATGTTCAAAAACTTCGTGCCCACCCAAATAAGAAAAGACAGATGAAAATGTCCATGACCCAATAAATAACCACATAATCATAGCAGTAGTTTTTGCTGTTAAAAATACTGACTCTTTAAAGTTTTTCCATTTTAAGGTTTTATAAAAATAAGAAAGAACTAAAGCACCAAAAGCACCTGCGGCTGCAGCTTCTGCTGGAGGAGCAATTCCTGCAAGTATTGTTCCTAGTACCAACATAATTAAAGAAAACAATGGAATGAATGATACTAATACTTCTCTATAAATCACTGATCTTGGCGGTACATCTTCTTCTTTAGGTTTGGGTGCAATTGAAGGATCTAAATAAGCTCTTGTTATAGCATAACCAATATATAATCCCGCAAGTAATAATCCAGGAAAGATAGCTGCTGCAAATAACCGTAAAGGTGAAAGTTGAGCAATAACTGAATAAACGATTAGCATGATACTTGGTGGAATTAAGATTCCTAAACAGCCTCCAGAACAAATAATACCAGATGCAAACTTCTTATCATATCCAGCTTTTACCATAGCAGGCCACGCAAGAAGTCCCATCAAGGTTACTACTGCACCGATAATACCTGTGGCAGTAGAAAACAATGTACATGTTATTAAAGCAGCGACAGCCATTGACGCAGGCAAATTATGTGCGGCTAATCTGATTGCAAAAAATAATTTAGCTACGATTCCTGCTCGTTCGACGAGGTAACCCATAAATAAAAAGAGAGGTACAGCTGTCAAAACACTATTGTCCATTACGGTATATGTGTTTTGAACGAATAAAGAGAAAATTCTATTATCAAGAGCATGCTCCATTAATGAAGGATCGTAGTAAGCGTAATATCCAAATATAATACCCATAGCCATTAACGTAAATGCTATAGGAAAGCCTAGCAGCACAACAAACAAAAATATACTCATCATTAGTATGGCAACTTCTGGGTTTGTTAACGCAAACATTATCTAACCTTTCTGAGAATTCTCATTGTTAAATTCATCATGAGAAGTTCTCATCAAAACCTTTTCTGTTTCTTCTGCAACGACTTCTCTTGATAGCCACTGTCCTGTCTGAATACAAATAATTGCTCTAAAGACTTCTCCAATTCCTTGTATTGTTAAAAGAATCCCAGCTGCTGGTATCATGGATTTTGCCATATAAATTTGTATCTGTGCTGGACTATTCCAGCTCGTCTCTTTTATCTTCCAAGCGAGCGCAGCGTATTCGTAACCATAAAATGCAAGAGCAAGGACTCCTGGAAAGAAAAAAATAAAATATAAAACCAAATCTATGTATCCTTGGGTCTTAGGTTTAAATAATCTATAAATCACATCACCTCTAACGTGAGCCTCTGTTGCAAGACAATATGCACCAGACATCATCAATATCGCGCCGTACATTTGTAAACTAAAATCAAAATTCCATAATGTTGGAGCATTAAAAGCATAAGCCATTACTACTTCATAAACAGTTCC
>MDTB01023911.1_pt1 | contig 99877 bp, 91 predicted proteins | sample 811161 | NCBI WGS metagenome assembly MDTB01 (sample SAMN05326650, study PRJNA326480) | marine metagenome | isolation source: seawater | place: Mediterranean Sea | collected 2009
GGACCAGGACCAGGCTTTGATCAGTTCGGACCATCACCAGGGTTTGATCAGTTCGGACCATCACCAGGGTTTGATCAGTTCGGACCATCACCAGGGTTTGATCAGTTCGGACCGGGAGTAGGGTTTGGAAATGACGTATTTTTACCGTTTTTTGATCCGTTTTTTGATTCCTTTACAGATTTTCAGAACGTTATTCAGGATGATCAATTTCAACAAATCCAGGAGGGCGAAGAGTTTTTAAACCTGAACGCAGGAACATTGGGAACGACTCTTCAGCGATTCACGATACATGAGGGTTTGCCGTCACAATTGGTTGCGATCCCTACTGGACAAATCCAAGGCTCCACAACGATTACACTGACGCCTATTTCTGGTGACGATTCTGATCTATTTACTATTGATTCGGCCACTGGGGAAATTACATTCGCAAGTATTACGCCCGCTAACGTCTTTAACTTTGAAAATCCGCAGGACGATGGAGGCGATAATATTTTCAACATAACCCTGTCAATTACTGACGGAGTTAATACGACTACTCAGGGCCACGTGTTTCAGATTGAAGATTTGGCCAAACTTAATGCCAGTCAGTTCGAAAACAATCTAAATTCTGTTAGCGGGGTATTCCAGTCTTTTGGATCCCAGGAGGCGTTTGTTAACGCTTTGACTGACGGTACTCTAACGTGGAATCCAAGTTTTGCTGGAGGAGGTATAACTTTCAGTAACGGATCTGCTAATCCTGTTGCAGTCCTCAATACCGCGAAGTTCGTTTATACGACCTTAGGTCACACTTTCGATATAGATATGACGGGCACATTTAGTGGCGTGGCTGCTGGCGACTCTGCATTTAGATCCGGTACATTTAAGGTTGATATAAACGAACGTGCGGCTTCTCAATTTATCTCTACTCCTGGTAGTTTTATTTTTTCTACTGTTGCCACTCCAGATACGTTAACGATAGTTTCTGGAGAAGAACTCAGCTTGACCGCAACCGCTACGTCCGCCAGTCGGGATATGGCGGAAAGCAGCAACATTAGTGCAACATTGATCACCAATAATGTGCAACAATTTGCTGCAGGAGTGCGTATTGGTGTCGGATCTGGCGCGGACTTTGCTGCTCAGGCCGGTGTACGGATAATAGATTCGGGAGGGGCAACGATTGATCAGGCCGTTGGATTGGGCGTTCCGACTGTTGGGAATCAACAGTCGCAAATTGATAATTAAAGATGCGGTTGATGTTTAGGCGGATTTGTTTTCTTGAGGATTAAAATTTTCAAGGAGGAACATCTTCATGTGCTCCCTAAACGGCTTCCCGCCCATCCATGCAAAGATTGAGACTAGTACGCAAATTCCAGAAAACTGTAGCTCAAATAATATTCTGGGGTCAGAGAACATCCCTGAAGAGGTGCTCTCAGCGAAAATGCGTAGTAGGTTTAGTAGCGACGTCCCAATAAATCCCAAAAGTAAACCGATCGCTACCATATGAAACCGGAAGTAGCCTTTTAGTGCTACCCCTTGTTCATTGGAACTGATTGTTCCCACAAAAACTGGGATGAATCCGCTCAAGACGGGCGGAGCATTTTTTCGTCCTAGCTTGAGCGCTCCAGAATCATCTATTTCAGTTTTAATATCAACGTATCTATTAGCAGATAGGCGAATATTATCTTCCATCTGTTCTTTTGTTTTGTTGGACCTTAACATTATCCGCTGGAACATAATTACGCACTCTTTATCTTAAAAAACTTCACAAGCATAATCGCTGCCATCGGTAGCGAAATCGCTATGACCGCAACCGTGATAAACAGAGTCCCAAGTTCATCATAGTTCGCGGCGGTTGAGATCAGACCTGTGTCTCGGTCCTTCACCTCTCTTGCGACCGTATAAAGTTGATTGAGGTATTTCGTACCTAGCTGTGCCGCTGATAACGCTAAGTTGGCGAAAGAGGCCATCACAGCAAAAAAAGTGGCCTTTAAATTTTGAGGCGCGGAGTTGGCGATCCAAGCCAACATTGGCACCATCGCGATTTGACCAAGTGGAGATTCCATTGCGGTATCAATGACGGCGATAAAGCGTTGATCCACGATTCCATCGGTCATCTGTGCCGTCCAGTAATGGAATCCATAAAACATAGCGATGTCAGGAATCATCAGGAGAGTGCCCACGATCGCAAGCGCTCCAATAACGTACGCAATCGATTTCTCAGCCATCAATTTTCTGAAAATAATCATGCCGAACAATGCAAGGAAAGACGCAATGAGTGAGAGTTGTGCGATGAAAGATTGATCGAATTCCAGTACATCAATCATCCACCATTGGGTCCCGGCACCTGTGGAGGGTACTGCCCTGTATGCAAAAATAATAATTGCTGTGCCGATAAGTACTTGTCGTGCCTCAGGGTCTAGTTCCTTGATAAGCCTCGACATCAGAAATAAAATGATGGCCGCTGACACGACGAACACTATTTCTTGAGCGCCTGAAACGTCGAGTAAACCAACGCTGATGGAAAGTAAGGCGAACGCGAGACCGCCACCAAGAATCCACCAATTAATAGTTGGGCGCTCGCTTTGTACTTGAGTCAGTGCGCGTGCCTCGCTCTTCGTGTGACCTGATTTTATAAGCTCATTAATATTTTTACGTTGTATGAGTGAGCCAACGAGTACCCCTATGACGGAAGACAACGGTATCAATAATCCAATTTGATACACAGATAGGTAGGCTAAGGACTTCTCTGCTTCAGGTAGCTCTGCGACTCCCTCCATCATATTGACGTTCAGTAACGCGACTAAAATGCCACCAACGATGATCGCGAGCCTTCCTAATAATTGCATTGTAGTGTGCATGGATCGTATGAGCGTTGGGTCAATCGGCTTTCCAGATCGATCAACAGTCGGGACCGCTTCGACCGTCATAGCATCAGCTACCACGTCTTGCAGCACGTAGCCAATGGGTGCAAGTAGGGACGATGTGATAAACCAAACTTCTGCCGACGCGATACGGAGCATGGCATCTGTTTGCCCAAGAAGCATAATCATAATGCCTAGACTTGCAGCGATCATCAGCGCACCTAAATAGACAAAACCACTTTTAATTTTCCAAAAAAGATCGACTAGGTGACCAATCGGCATTTTTAGCGCCCAAGGTAGCATTGCCCAAAATGCTAATCCAGCTAGAAATTCGGCTGTCAGTCCGAGTTGCTCTTTTACGTAGAAGGCGCCGACGATTTGCGTGAGTGGAGAAATACCTGCCGCCACGTACACCATCAGGGGGGGCAGAAAGCTGAGCCTAAATTCTCTCGTAAGCCCGAGAATATGTTGGTCAAACCAGTTCCAAATGCTAGAGGTCATGCATGCTCCTTACTTGTTCTCGGTTGGACTTGTTGGGTCGATTTACCTTTTTTTCAATCATGATATGTCGATGCTCACTGATCCTAATTCAGGGATGGAGAAGGTTAAATGATCTCCTGATTTTACGAATTGTGTTGTGATCATTGTCCCCGTCATTACCGTCATGCCAGCTTGAATAATCTGATTTTGCTCGAGGATTTTATTTGAAAGCCATGCCAGCGCATTAAATGGGTGGCCTAGAACGTCTCGACCATATCCAGTGTCAATCAATGTGTCATTTATGTATACGGTACCTTGCAAATCGGCCAGATCTAAATTTTTCCAGTCCTCAATCATTCGGCCGCGCACGATTCCTGCGTTCCAGGCGTTATCTGCTATGAGCGTTAACACTTCATCACTGATCCGATCGTAATCAGCGTGTCTATCGTCAACAATTTCAAGTGCGGGTCCAATCGTATCGATTGCACCCGCGATATCAGATGCATTGTAGGGCTGATCTCTTGGTAAAAGATCGTTTTTTAAAACAGCAGCGATTTCGCATTCGATACAAATACGGCCGTAATCAGCAGCAGTTATTGACGCTCCATCGGTATAGATTAATTGAGTGTGTAACGGCCCACTAAAAGGCGAGGGAAACTGAAGGAGTTTTTGCATGACCTTCGATGTTAATGCGACTTTATAACCTGCGATAGGACCAAGCCTTGATTTTCTGAGGTCAAATAGTTCGGATTGAACCGCATATGCTTCCGACTCAGTTTTTGGCATGAGATGTGCTGGCAAACTTGAAAAAGATATCTTTTTTTCATGTTGTTCGACCAATAGTTCGGCCGCCATCAATGCGTGTTTAGGTCTAGTCTGCATAAGCGTGAATTGGTTTAAATTATTTTGCTCAAGATGTTTGAATTTGGGGGCAAGAGCTCATTTGAATCATATGAATTTATTAGTGTAACATTCATCAATTCGAGATCTAAACTTGTAATTGACAAGTTTGCATCGGGGTGGAGCTTGAATGCTCTGCCTAATAAATTTTTGGCAAGTTGATTTATGCTTTTTGGTGTATCTAAACCTAGATTAGGCTTATTGTTGTCTCTCGTGCTGGTGGTGGTACTGGCTCCGCCAGTATTTGCTCAAAGCGAGACCGAGTCGGTCGTTATGAAACTTCAAGACGAATTCGTTTATGGGCGCAATCGCGGCCCAAAGATGGGCTACGTCGAACCTGAAGTATTCGAACCGTTGTCTGACCCGTTGTACAGGGCTGGATATAAAAACTATAGGCCTGTCGGAGTCACAGGTGAGCAAATGAGGATGAATGCCTTGGATCGAACTAAGGATCTAGGGACGATCCTTGCCTGTGCGGACGGATGGTTTTGGCCTTTTTCAAGAACAGCGCGGAACAATGAACCCGCAGGTTTGGAAGTCGAAATACTAAACTCCATCGCAAAAAAGCACGATCTCGATATCGACATGATGTGGGTGAATATGAACACTCGTTTTGGCTATGGGGCTCCCGGAGGAGCCTTCGACCTGTCTATTAATCGCGGATTATGCGATATCGTATTGGGGCTTACTGTAACTGGTTCTGATGATCATCAGCTCGATCCAAGCCAAATTATCTACAGTAGACCGTTTATGAGTACAGGCTTTGTGTTAGTGACTCAAGGCGATGCGCAAGGATTGACTAATTTGGATGATGTTAAGCAAATGAATGTTAAGCTCGGGCTGCCTGCATACTCACCGATGAGTGATTATGCCGATGAAAATGGTATTCCACACGATACTTTTTTTCAAAATTTTAGAGTGATTGATGCCATGGTTGAGGGCAAAGTCGATGCTGCGATGATTTGGTCTGGCGCCATTTCGCAGGCGAAATTAAATCGTCCTGAAGGCCAATTTCAAATGGTTGAAGGATATGTGCCGATTCCAGAGATGCGTTGGGATAGTGCATGGGGTATTAAAAAAACAGAGGTGGAGTTTAAAAAATTTATCGATGATGCGTTTGATGAAATGCTTGAGTCAGGTGAGATTAAAAGGATTGTAGAACGGTATGGGATGCCGTTCTATCCTCCTATGGAATAGCATTATTAAGTATAGATTTAAATTTTCATTATTGAGATTGATGAGAGGAAAAACTAATGGATTTTGAAACAATTGTACATTTCAGCGTAATGTCCGGAGGTTTGCTGCCTTTGATGGGGCTTCTTCTACTGGTCACGATCATCGTTATCGTGGAAAGGTTGTATTTCTACCACCGTGTCGTCAGCAGCGGCTCAACCTTGGAGCATGACTTAAACGTTGTTGAATATCAGAACGCCGATCAACTCAAAAAGCTCGAGGGTCACTATGAGACGACATTACAAGTCTCATTAATAGCCGCGGCTACCTCTGCGAATAATGATGATGTAGAGACGATGGATCGTAAAATAGAGGAATCCATCATGTGGCAATTACCTAAACTGGATCGTGGTATCTGGGTTTTAGATACTTCTGTTACTTTGGCGCCTCTAATGGGGCTGCTTGGGACAATTATTGGCATGGTACATGCGTTCGATATTTTGGGCGCTGCAGATAATTCAGGAAGTTCAACAAAAATGGTCACAGGTGGTATCGCAGAGGCACTTGTGGCTACTGGAGCGGGACTCTTAATTGCTATCGTCGCTGTATTGTTCCTTAACCATTTTAATAAACGTATTAGAGTTGCGTTACATCAAATGGATCTCATAAAGACGATGCTCATCAACCGGTTTCACGGTAATGCTTAAGCGTACTGCTGATTATGTGTAAAACAAAAAATAACTCGTTGAGAAATGTCCATGTTTAGACGAACTAGGAATAGCTATTTTGAGGCAGAGCGTCCAAGGGTAGAGGTCATACCGATGATCGATATTATGATGTTTTTGCTAGTTTTTTTTGTTGTTTTATCGGTCAATATGATTGCTGGGACGGGTGTTGATATGAACTTGCCTGGATCAAAGACGACTGAAGATATCGAGGAAGCGACGATAACCGTTGGGGTAAAAAAAGATAATCAATTCATTGTAGATGGTGAAACTATTTCGGGGGAAAATCTAACTTCGAGATTGCTTGAGCTTAAAGAGAATCGGAAAGTAGCGGTGATTATTGCTGGCGATAAGGATGTTGAATTGGAGACGCTAATCAATGTCATGGATAGCGTTAGGGGCGCGGGCATCAACTCGGTAGGTATTGCTGCGATTGCGGCTACTGGCCAATAGAGTTAGCCAAGACACTTCTTATGTTTGGAAAATATCGTCCAGTAAAAGCCCTTTGGCCTGAGCTTCATGTAAAAGATAAAAAGTTCCTACCGCTGTGGGCTGCTCTATTGATAGCACTTTCCTTAGAAATTTCTCCCTTTGTTGGCCAGTATCTTTACGGACTGTTGGGTCTACAGTCAATCTTCGAAGAGGAGTTCGAGGAGCTACCTGAGATAAAAATGACCGTTCAATTAAATCAAAGGCCTATACCGGAGGTGCCGCCGCAAAGGCTGCCTGAGGAAGAGGAGGAAGAGGAGCTTATAGAGCCTGATCTAGAGGAAATAAAAAATACTATTCCACTTGTCGAGCCCCGCCCCTTACCGAACGAGATCTTATCGGAAATCGCTTTGGTGCAGCCAAAGGTCGAAGAAGACGAGGATGAGGAGTCCGCCTTGCCCTCTGTCTTTCAGGATGAAAAGCCGGTTAATAAGAAACCTTTTCCCAAGTACCCGAGGGAAGCTGAAGATAATATGATTGAGGGCGACATTACTGTATCGATTACTGTTAATGAGGATGGACGTGTTATGGATGTTCAGGTCGTCAGTGCTAACCCGGCAGGTGTTTTTGATCAAGAAGTCTTAAACAAGGTACGTCAGTGGCGATTTAAAAAAGACGGAACGATGTATGAAGCTGAACAGAAATTTATTTTCAAGATTGATCCTTGGACAAAGTATTAAGCATCTTGAGTCCTTCACAGAAAAAAGCCCGATTCATCGGGCTTTTTTCTGTGGATCTCGGTTGCTTTATCCGTACACCGCTTGCGGTAGCCAGGTTATGATCGATGGGAACACGACACATAAGAAAACAGCCAAAGCTTGAATTGCTAAGAAGATTAGCGCAGACCTGAAGATCGTCGCCATACTGATCTCGGGCGGACAAACACCTCTTAGATAAAACAGCGCATAGCCAAACGGTGGCGTTAAGAACGACATCTGCATGTTTACTAGATAAATTACGCCAAACCACAGAACCACGACGCTACTGTCGACTCCCGGTAGCCCGAATAGCCCATCGAAATTTAACGACTGGATAATAGGAATGAAAATAGGTACGGTGAGCAGTAGTATCCCAACCCAGTCTAGGAACATCCCAAGGAAAACAAGGATGAACATCATCAATAGCAAAATGCCATAGGGGCTTAAGCCTGTTCCTAAAATAGTTTCCGTAATAAAATCTTGTCCGCCCTCCAAGATAAAGAAACCAACAAATATCGATGCGCCAAAAATAATCCACAGCACCATTGCGGAGGCGCGCGCGGTAGTAACAGAAGCGTCTCTGAGGGCTTGTAGCGAAAACCTTTTGTGAATAATGGCTACGATAATTGCGCCAAAGGAGCCAATGCCTGCGGCTTCAACCGGCGTCGCAATCCCCCCGAAGAGCAGTCCGAGTACTAAAAATACTAAGAAAATCGGAGCTATGAGATTTCTGAAAAGTCTGAGTTTTTGTGTGAACGAAACACGTTCCTCGCGAGGGAGGGCCGGACCCAGCTTTGGATTTAAAAGAGTTCTGAATAGCACGTAAGCAATATACATACCGGACAGCATCAATCCAGGGACTAACGAGCCGAGATAGAGTTGACCAACAGATTGTTGTGCTATGACTGCATAGAGGATCGCAAGAATCGACGGTGGAATGAGGATGCCTAAAGTGCCTCCAGCCATAATTGATCCTAGCGCAATCTTATGGTCGTAATTTCGCTTAAGCATTGCCGGTAGGGCGATAATGCCCATCGTAACTACGGCTGCGCCAATCACGCCAACCATTGCCGCTAAAATAGTCGATGCCAAAATTGTCGCTGCCGCCAATCCGCCGTTAAGGCCGCCCATCCATTTGTACACCACGTCGAACATTTCTTCGATGAGGCCCGCTTTTTCGAGCATGGATGCCATAAAGATGAATAATGGAATAGCAGCTAAGTCAGCATTGGACATCAACGGATAAATCCGTGTTGGAATAATATTTACCATGGTCTGTCCACCAACCAGATAAATAAATACAACGCCGAGTCCGCCAACCACAAAAGCCATCGGAAGGCCGGCCATGAGTAATAAAGCTAAGGTGCCGAACATCAGCAGGGTGAGCGTCTCAATTTCCGTTTCCATCAAGGATTCGGCGAATGAGAACAGAAACCGCTCCTCCTCATATGGGTCATAAAACAGTATATTAATGAGCTCGACGACGCATATGAATGAGAAGCCAGCAGTCGCCAGGATTAGAGCCCACTTCAACAACCCATTGGAGCTTGTCTGGTTAGGGGTGATTGATGGGGTCATGCGGCACCTCCAGAAATTTTTCTGAATAATTGAATGTCTTTGATAAGCTTAGATAAGCCGGCTAGGGTCAACAGTATTGCGCCTAAGACCATCATGCCTTTTACCGGGTAAATTTGGATTTGCCAGGTTTCCTCTGTGACCTCTGCCATATCTAAGGAATCGAAAAAGAATCGCCAACAGGTTCCTGCTAATGCAAGCGCAAAGATGAAAAAGAATATCGAAGTGAAAATATCTGTGGCTACCTGACCGATTCTTGACATTTTTATATAGACTACGTCGACTCTAACGTGATCGCCATGTAGCAGAGCAAAACCACCGGCCAAAAGATATTGCATCCCAAAGAGTAAATAGGATGATTGATGGGCCCAGATTGTAGGGGCATCGAAAATATATCGCGAAATCACTTCGAAAAAGTAGACACAAACTGCATTTACGGTCCAAAGAGAGACAAAAAGTCCTGATGCATTTGAGCTCCAATCAAGCATTCTAGTCAGTTTGTTTTCTTCGTATTCATGGTTTTCTGGAGCAAGTTCATTGATGCGTGCACCTTTGGAAAACCACATGAAGACGAAAGGCATGATGGCCAGCCAACCCCAATAGATCCAGTGTGGTAACACAAAATTTGTTGTTTGATCCATATTTTTTCTCAGTTTGTCTTGATAAGCGAACGGCGGATAATTTTTTATCCGCCGTCGTGATCAGTTAAGGTATTTGTCTTATTAAAGCTTCAAGCCCTTCACGTCTTCCTCGGTTAGGTAGCCCATGTAAGGGTTTAGCATGAAATCTTGCTGCAGTTTAAAGATTCGCGCCGCATCTTTATCTTTTTTAGCCCATTCGTACCAAATTGGTACAGCCGCTTTTCGGAATTGAACGACTTCCTCCGCAGATAATCTTTGTACCTTAGTCCCTTTACTTAAGAATTTTTCCATTGCCGCACTATTCGCTTTTTGGACGTTAACGTAGTGATAAACCGAATAGGTTTTAACTTGTTCCTCAACAAAGGTTTGCATTTGTTTTGAAAGTCGTTTCCACGCCCTCATGTTTACCGTCAAATCCATGACATCAACAGGTTGGTATAGTGAAGTTTGTCCCGGAGGGCCTGCGCAGATAATATAATTCGTCACTTCTGCAAAGCCGAGGTCGTAATTAATTGCTGGCCCTACGTAGTCAGCCGCATCTACGGTTCCTTTTTCTAAGGCTGGATAGATGTCTGAGCTCGGCAGACTTGTAGTACTTACCCCGAACTTCTCAAATACCTGTGCCACCATGCCGCCAGGTAATCTTATTTTCATACCTTTTAAGTCTTGGAGTGTTTCAACGGACTTTTTGGAATGAATAATATTGCCGTCGTGGTGAATAGGGCCCACGTAGAACAGTCCCTTCTTTGCAAAAATTTCACGTGTCATGTCCAGCATATTCAAACCGTAGAACATAGTATCCCATTGGCTGGTCTGATCTGGACCTGCGGGATAAGAAGTCAAAAATACAGAAGCGGGAATTTTTCCAGACCAATATATGGTGAAAGGATTCATGGCTTGTAATACACCTGTGCGCACCGCATCGAATAAGGCGCTGTTGTCGGCTGCAACGGACCTAGCAGGAAATGGTTTGATTGCTAGCTCACCACCTGACTTTTCTTTAAAGCTACCAGCCCATTCCTCGAAGAGTTTATACCCGGTGGTTCCAGCATCCCAGCTGGTTTGTACTTTCCATGTTGTGGTTTTCGCAGCCTGAGCGTTCCGAATAAATGGGGCTCCAATTAGCGCGGCGCCAAGACCGGTTTTAAGTAGCCCTCGACGGGTGCTACTGGTTTTCTCATCGACAGTTTCTGTCTTCTTATTCGTTAGAGTCTTTGCCATATCCGAATCCCTATAGATTATTTTTTTAAATTTATTAGGTGGCTAGAATGCCACGCATGAATGTTTAGTAACACCGTATGATGATAGATAAACGTTTGCTATTCAAGGTCAAACTACAATTATTTATCATCAAATCGACCGTTTTTTTATTTTATTGTAGACTCTTTCCGGTCGAGGCCAAGATAGGTGTCTTTGTTCGAGGTTTTGTTACATGTTTGTGAATTAAAGAATCTAGAAAAATAACTCAATCAGGAAAATAAAATGCCAGTGATATCACAACGGTCGAGCCAACTAGGCACAGAAAATGCGTTTGTCGTTTTGGCTGAGGTAGGGGAGCTCCAAAGGCTAGGTAAAAACATCCTGTCCTTTTGTATCGGCATGCCCGATTTCCCTACACCTCAAAATATTCAGGACGCTGGAGTTACAGCTATCCAGTCTGGGAAGCACGGGTATACACCATCAGCTGGTATTCTTGAACTGCGAGCAGCTGCAGCGAACTTCCTCAATCAAACGCGCGGATTGAAATATGATGCTGACGATGTAGTGGTCGCTGCTGGCGCCAAACCTTTTATCATGTATTCAATTCTCGCAACGACTGATTATGGCGAAGAGCACGAGGTTATTTATCCTAACCCCGGTTTTCCAATTTACGAGTCTCAAATTAAAGCGAGCGGCGCAGTGCCAGTTCCACTTCACTTGCGCGAATCTAGAGGTTTTAACTTCGATCCGGCCGACCTTGAGTCGAAACTTAATGATAAAACGCGACTTTTAATCCTCAACTCACCGCAAAATCCAACGGGTGGTATCGTATCGAAGGCTGAGCTTGCAAGTATTGTTGAGATTCTCGATCAATATCCAAATGTATGGGTTTTCTCCGATGAAATTTACTCGCAGCTCTGCTTTGAGGAGTCGTTTAGTTCTATTGCGAGCTTTCCAAGTATGACCGAGCGCACGATTGTCGGGGATGGCTGTTCCAAAACTTGGGCGATGACGGGTTGGCGGTTAGGCTTCGCTGCAAGTAAAATTTTATCCCCAATATTTACGAAATGGGTGACTAATACGGAGTCATGCGCGTCGCACATCACGCAATGGGCAGGTGTTGAGGCGCTTACCGGAGATCAAGAGGGCGCAGATATGATGCGGTCGAAATTTTTGGAGCGTCGGGATCTTATTGTTGGACTGTTGAACAAAGTGCCAGGAATTACTTGTTTGAATCCTGGCGGTGCATTCTATGTTTGGCCCAATGTGACTGAGGCGTGCGACATGATTGGTGCTAAAGATTCTGAAGAATTTAGACAGCGCTTATTGCACGAATCGGGTGTGGCGGTTTTAGCTGACATCCATTTTGGCCGACGTGTTCCTGATGACGGTCAACACGTTCGATTTAGTTACGCAGCCTCGAATGAGGACATTATTGAAGGCGTTGCCAGGATGGACGCTTTTATCCGGCAGAATACACGCTAAGATAAATTAATCGACTAGCGTTTGTCTTATATGCTGGCAAATTGTTGAGCATGTTCGCGAATGCTGTGAAACTCAATGTCGGGCCAGCGCTCCATAGTGAGGTCCAAATTTGGTCTCGACGTAGCCAAAAATGCCAGACTGCCAGATGCATCGTGCGCTAAATTACCCGCAAGTTGCCTTTCAAACTCAGCGAGTTTTTTCTTATCTGACGCAGTGATCCACCGTGCTCCAAAAAAACTTAATGATCTTGTGCTCGCCTCAACACCATATTCTACTTTTAAACGATGTGATACGACCTCAAACTGTAGAAGACCAACAGCGCCCAAGATCATTTCATTACCCAATACCGGCTTAAAAACCTGTATTGCACCTTCCTCCCCAAGCTGCTGAAGTCCTTTTTGGAGTTGTTTGCCTTTAAGAGGATCTTTGAGTGTTACACCTTGGAACAATTCGGGAGCGAAGTACGGTATCCCCGTGAACGATAACGGTTCTCCTACTGAAAACGTGTCTCCGATATCGATGCTTCCGTGATTGAGTAGCCCAATAATATCGCCTGGCCAGGCGTCCTCAACCGTTTCCCGGCGTTGGGATAGAAAGCTAACGACTTGGCCTGCGCGTATTTCTTTCCCGCTGCGCACATGGAGCAACTTCATTCCACGAGAAAAGCGGCCAGAGCACACACGAAGAAATGCGATTCGGTCGCGGTGTTGTGGATCCATGTTGGCTTGAATCTTAAATACAAAGGCTGAAAAATTATTTTCATTCGGTTCAACTGTTCGTTCTATAGCGGGTCTTGGCCGTGGTGATGGTGCATCGTCGACCAGAGCTTCTAGCGCTTTCACCACGCCGAAATTGTTCATTGCTGAACCAAAGAATACTGGAGTGAGTTCACCCTCAAGAAAATACTCTTTATCAAAGTGTCGACCATCTTCTCGTATTAGGCTGACTTCATCTTTGGTGTCGCCGACTTCAGATGAAAATCGCTCATCTACCGTTTTGTCGCTGAGCCCTTTAACAGCTGTGCCGTTTTTTTGGTCTGTACTATTTGCATCGAAAAGAAGTGTCTCGTCTCTTTCAATATCGTAAATACCTGCAAGTCTTTTACCCATGCCAATGGGCCAAGTGATCGGAGCGCAGTGAATATTAAGTACTTCTTCAATTTCGTCAATAACTTCCAGTGGATGTCTGCCTTCGCGATCCAGTTTATTAACGAAGGTGATGATGGGTGTATTCCTTTGGCGACATACTTCGAGTAGTTTTATTGTTTGTGACTCAACCCCTTTGGTGCAGTCAATTACCATTAAAGCAGCATCGACTGCGGTCAGGACCCGATAGGTGTCCTCAGAGAAATCTCTGTGTCCAGGTGTGTCGAGAAGATTAATGACGCAGTCCCGATATTCAAATTGCATTACCGAACTCGCTACAGAAATCCCCCGTTCCTTTTCAATAGCCATCCAGTCTGAGGTGGCATATTTACTAGATTTTCGTGACTTTACTGTACCGGCGGCCTGGATTGCCCCACCGAACAACAGTAACTTCTCAGTCAGCGTCGTTTTACCCGCATCTGGGTGAGAGATAATTGCAAAGGTTCGACGTCTCTTTGCTTCTACTGCGACTTCGTTTTTTGTCTGTTCCACAGGTTTGATGTGATTGCTGAGCTAAATTTTTTAACATTCTTGTCTAGGAAGCGCATTCTAACGCTCCGCTGCTTTTCTTGCCATGGAATTCATAAACGCCAAACCTAGCGTTGAGAAGTATCCACAGGCGGTCGCTCAAGCAGGATATCTTGAAAGCGGGTTTCGATCGCAGGTTTAATTTTCGGATGGGTAAGGATATAGAAATGTTTTTCGCGAATTGATTGCAGCACCTGATCGGCTACTTGATCCGCTGAAATTTTTCCCGACGCGACAGCTTTCTTGAGATTTTCCTCCATTTTAATTTCATCATCTGATTTAGTGCGTTCTTCTCGAAGGTTATCAGGCCGGTTACGTTCTGAATTCGCAATATCCGTAGGGACATAGGCAGGACATAGAACGGAGCACCGGACATGCTCTGATGCTTTCGTTAGATCATGGTGAAGACACTCTGTCATGGTGACGACCGCATGCTTCGTCATGCAATATAGACCCATGCCGTTAAACGACATAAGTCCAGCAACTGATGCAGTATTTACAATGTGACCTTCTTCTTTTTGCTTGAGCATAATTGGGGTGAATACACGAATACCATGAATAACACCCCATACGTTCGGCCCCATTGCCCATTCCCAATCCTTAGTCGAATGTTCCCAAATGACGCCACTGGGTGCCACACCCGCATTGTTACAAACGATATTGATAGCGCCAAAATGCTCAAGCGTTTGATGGGCTAACTTTTCAACATCTTCTCCCAAGGAGACATCACATTTGACTCCTATGGTACTGACACCAGTTTTTTGAAGCTTGCTTACAGCAGCTTGTAACGGCCCTTCCTCAATATCTGCAATTACTATTTTTACGCCTTCTTGCGCGAAGCGATGTGCCATCGCGAAGCCAAGACCACTCGCTCCTCCCGTAATTACTGCCACCTTGTCTTTGAGGTTTTTCATTTTTTATCCCAAATTTTGATATTGATCGTTTAGTATGCCATGAGGATGAGATAATGATTTGGAAGGAGGTGTAAATTATGCACGAGCAATTTATTGGAACACGCGCAGTTGATTCCAAGCAGCAATTTGATGTTAAGCGTTTAGAGAATTATCTAGAGACTCACATTGATGGGTTTGAAGGACCTATATCTCTTGAGCAATTTAGCGGTGGCCAATCAAATCCGACATTTTTACTTCAAGCCTCGAGTGGTCAATACGTCCTGCGTCGTAAACCTCCCGGAAAATTATTACCCTCGGCTCATGCGGTTGATCGTGAGTACCGCGTTATGACCGCACTGCATTCAACTGACGTGCCAGTGGCAAAAACTTATTGCCTTTGTGAGGATGAGACAATTATTGGAACGGCTTTTTATGTGATGGATTTTGTTCAAGGCAGGGTACTGTGGGATGGATTGCTCCCTGAGATGAAGTCCGACGAGCGCTATCGAATATATGATGAATTGAATCGTGTTATCGCCGCTCTTCACACTGTAGACCATTGTGCGATTGGCCTTGAGTCTTTTGGACGGCCTGGAAACTTTGTTGAGCGGCAAATCAGCAGATGGATTAAGCAATATCGGGCCTCGGAAACAGAGCATATTGAAGCAATGGAAAATCTAATTCGATGGCTGCCTGATAACGTACCTCAGAGTGAAGTGGTTTCTATTACGCATGGAGATTATCGGTTAGACAACGTTATTTTCCACCCCACTGAGGCGAGAATTTTATCTGTATTAGATTGGGAGCTATCTACGTTGGGCCATCCTGTGGCCGATCTTGCTTATCATTGCATGTACTGGCGGCTTACGCCGGGTGAGTTTAGAGGCATTGCTGGGGTAGATCACAAAGCAACCGGAATACCTAATGAGGAGCAGTACGTGGAGTTATATTGTGAACGCGTTGGTATTGGGGTTATTGAAAATTGGGATTTTTATATCGCATATAACATGTTCCGACTGGCTGGGATTTTACAGGGCATTATGGGGCGGGTTAAAGATGGCACTGCGTCAAGCGCTCATGCGGTTGATCAAGGGAAGCGCGCGCGACCAATGGCGGAGGCTGGCTGGAGACAAGTTGAGAAAATTCTTATAAAACCAACTGTTTGAGTCTCTCTTAAGCGACTAGGCGTTATCACTTGCATTTCTCATATATCTAAACGATAATCATTCTCATTGCTATTATGATTTAAGGATGTGGATATATGTACTTGTGTGTATGTCGAGCGGTTCGAGAATCCGAGGTAGACATTGCAATTGACCAAGGGTGCAGAACTTTTAAAGATATCTCTGACCAGACCGGATGTTCCAAGGAATGTGGCCAGTGTGCGCAGACCGTCAAGGGTTATATTGACCAACGTATTGAAGCACCAATTATGGGTTCTTTACGGTTGGTCGGTTAAGTAATCTCATAGCGTCCCTCAAAAATCTCTAAAAATTTAGATACATGTAAGAAAGGATAAATGCATGAGAGCCGTTTTATGCAAGGAATTGGGAATGCCTGATAGTTTGGTCGTCGAAGAGGTTCCTGATTTGATCGCGGGCGCAGGACAGGTGCTAATCTCTGTTGAGGCGTGTGGCGTAAATTTCCCTGACACGCTCATTATTCAAGGTAAATACCAATTTAAGCCTGAGTTGCCTTTTTCTCCTGGTGGGGAGATCTCTGGTGTTATTAAGCAGGTAGGCCCCGATGTTGATAACCTCAAGATAGGTGATCGTGTCATCGCATTTTCGACGTGGGGGGGATTCGCTGAAGAGCTCGTGGTTGATCACACTCGTACCGTCACCATATCCGACAAAATGGATTACGAAAAAGCGTCTGCTTTTGTGTTGACATACGGAACCAGCTATCACGCTTTAAAGGACCGAGCACATTTACGTAAAGGTGAAACCTTATTGGTTCTGGGTGCTTCTGGTGGCGTAGGGATTGCGGCGATTCAGTTAGGCAAGGCTATGGGTGCAACGGTGATTGCTGCCGCATCAAACGCTGAAAAATTATCGATGTGTAAAGAAAATGGCGCTGATCACCTGATCAATTATGCGGTAGATGACCTACGTCAGTGTGTAAAAGCGATCACACAAGGTCGTGGTGTTGACGTAATTTACGACCCCGTTGGTGGCTCGTTTTCGGAAAAAGCACTTCGTGACATGAGTTGGGGTGGTCGTTTTTTAGTTGTTGGATTTGCGGCAGGCGAGATTCCAAAAGTACCGCTCAATATCCCGTTGCTTAAAGGATGTTCGGTTGTTGGTGTATTTTGGGGTGAATTTACGAAACGACAAGCGGAGCTGAATAAGCAGAATAATCAAGAATTAATGGACTTATTCGATCAAGGCAAAATCTCACCGCATATTCACAAAGTGTATCCGCTTGAGAAGGCCGGTGAGGCGCTAAATGAGTTACTACAAAAACGAGTAATCGGAAAAGTTGTGCTTTCAACTAGCGCTTAACGTAATACAAAGAGATGAACGACGATTGGTTTAAATTAATTGGAGTCCCTCTTGCTACCCTAGCTGTCGCTGGTCATGTCTGCGCTGCTGAATATTTAACAGTAGAGCAAGCGCAAAAATTAATGTTCGGGAATGAAGCCTCCTTTAAACAATCAGATTTAAAGCTAAATAGGGCAGCAAAAAAAGCGATTAAGGCAGCATCAGGCGTGAGTGTAGAAAGAAGAATCTTGCCCACTTGGAAAGTATTCGATGGTGGAGAATTATCAGGTTATTTCATCATTGATGAAGTGATTGGTAAGCACGATTTCATTACGTACGCGATAGCCCTCAGTCCCGTTGGTAAAATTAAGCAAATCGAAATTTTGGTTTACCGAGAAAATTACGGATATGAGGTACGTAACCCTCGTTGGCGATCGCAGTTTGTGGGGTACGATTCGGGAACCACCCTAGACCTTGGGGAAGAGGTAAAAAACATCTCGGGCGCGACGATGTCCTGCCGGCATATCACTGAAGGGGTGAATCGAGTGCTTGCTACATATGATCTCTTCCTTAAAAATCAGCAATAGGGCTCGACCACTACTTGGAACAATCGTCGAGATTGGTGTTCATGTTGAAGCGGGTCTATGTTCCCAAGAGGTTATTTCAAAGGCTTTTGAAAAAATTGAATGTGTTGAGCGTTTGATGAGTCGGTTTGATAGAGACAGTGAGGTTTCTAAAATTAATCGGTTGAACGTGGGTGACGAACTAACTGTTTCCTCTGACCTGATGCGAGTGCTTAAAATTTCTTGCGAGATATCCACCTTGAGCGGCGGTATGTTTAATATTTCCCCTCGGAGTGTGGTGGATGGTGATGTGCTTAAATTGTATGGCAATGAGCGAATAAAGCGTGTGCACAAGGGTCTTATCGATCTTGGCGGTATAGCGAAAGGTTATGCGGTCGACCAAGCGATAGAGTGTTTAAAGCGGGCAAATGTTGCCTCTGCATATGTGAATGCTGGGGGGGATGTTAGAGCGTTTGGCCAACCGCATGAGATTTTTGTTCGGCATCCGTCTGAGCCAAACAAATCAGTTGCCTCCGTGAGTTTACATAACAATGCTTTGGCGACAAGTGCCAATTATGATGAAGCGATTAATGCCGATCAGTCGGGAATGGTTGTTTATCCTAAGACTGTGCAACGTGCGACTGCAGGTGTCTCGGTTTCCGTGATGGCGCCCACTTGTATGGTCGCAGATGCGCTGACAAAATGTATGTTGATGTTGCAAGAAAAGGTAGATCCTTTACTTCATCAATTTGACGCGCGTGGTTTTTTGGTTCATGGTAATCAGATAACTAGCTTCCCGAGAAAAATCAATACGTTATCAAGTCATGCCAATTAAACTGGGTCGTTATCATCAGTGGTTTCTCTATGGTGTTGGGGTCATACTGACGTTATCTGGTGCAGTTTGGTTGTACCTGCACTATTTTGTGCGCGTTGAAGGGGAATTTGGGCCAATTCACCATCCATCTGAGCATTTACTGTTAACGGTTCACGGAATAACTGCGGCGCTAATGATGGTGGGGCTAGGCAGTGTCCTTCCGGGCCACGTATCAAGAGCGTGGTCTATGCGAAGAAATGTGAAAACCGGAATCTTTATGCTAACCACGATGGTGATATTAAGTTTGTCTGGTTATTTCCTATATTATCTAGGTGTTGAAGGCTTTCGCGAAGTTGCTGCGATCGTGCATTGGGTTATTGGTATGGTCTTACCTATCTTGGTTTGGGTGCACGTTCAGAGAGGTATTAAAACACGCGTAAAAAAATAACTAGGTTAGAGGGCAAATGAAGGTATGTCGGATTCAAAAAATATGAGCCAGGGGATTACACGTAATTTGACGAATTATGGCGACCCCGGTTTTGCTGCTTATCTGCGCCGCTCGTTTGCCCGGTCTATGGGATATTCATTGGACAGTTTGAGTCGTCCAATCATCGGAATAGCCACTTCACCAAGTGGTTTCAACAATTGCCATCGTTCGATGCCAGATTTGGTCGAGGCAGTTAAGCGCGGAGTCTTAAAGCGTGGCGGCTTACCTATAGAATTTCCTACAATCTCGCTCGGTGAAGTGTTTCTATCACCGACCAGTATGATGTTTCGAAACCTTATGTCGATGGATGTTGAAGAGATGCTTAAGGCACAACCCATTGATGCGTGCGTTGTGATTGGCGGATGTGATAAAACGGTCCCTGCTCAACTAATGGGTATCGCTTCAGCAAATATCCCATCGATAGAACTAGTGACAGGGCCGATGTTGGCCATGCCTTTTGAGGGTGAGCAACTTGGTGCCTGCACAGATTGTCGTCGATTTTGGGGTAAATATCGGGCCGGTGAAATTTCGGACGTAAGTATCAATGAAATTGAAGGTAAATTAGCAACGACGGCGGGTAGCTGTGCCGTTATGGGTACCGCGAGTACGATGGCGTGTATCACCGAAGTTTTAGGTATGAGTTTGCCAGGCAGTGCGGCGATACCTGCGGTTCACGCTGATAGATTACGCTTGGCTGAAGCTTGCGGTGAACGCGCAATGGAGATGGCCGTTTCCGGAGCACCACTGCCCGAGGAAATCATCACACCAAAGGCTATTGAAAATGCTCTGCGAGTTTTGCTTGCGATAAGTGGCTCCACTAATGCAGTTGTGCACTTAGCCGCTATAGCCGGTCGACGAGGGATAGAGTTGTCATTAGACGAAATAAATCGAATCTCAGACGAAACCCCTGTTTTAGTTAACTTGAAACCAACCGGTGAGCACTATATGCAGGATTTGTTCGCTGCTGGTGGCCTCACGGCGGTGCTGCACGAACTAAAGCATCAGTTAAATCTCGATTGCTTGACTGTTACAGGGGAAACGCTGGGTGACTGGTTGTCAGAGAACCCAAAATGGGTCGATCGAGATGTGATTCGAGATTTTAATAATCCTTATCAAAAAGAAGGTGGTTTAATCGCGTTGTTCGGCACGCTTGCGCCAACGGGTGCAATTCTCAAAAGAGCCGCTGCTGATGCTGACTTTTTTGAGCGTACAGGGAGAGCTGTCGTTTTTGAGTCGTTGGAGGACTTGAGTAATCGAATCGATTCCGATGATTTAGATGTGTCTTCTGATGATTTTTTATTATTAAAAAATGCCGGACCAAAAAGCGAGTCATGCATGCCTGAGGCAGGGTATTTACCAATACCAAAAAAACTCGCAGCAAAAGGTGTTAAGGATATGGTGCGTATTTCAGATGCGCGTATGAGTGGTACTGCTTTTGGAACTGTAGTTCTGCACGTGTCTCCTGATGCCGCATCTGGAGGTAATCTCGCTTTCGTACAAACTGGCGATGAAATTAGGTTATCGGTCAAAGATAAAAAATTAGATCTGTTGATTTCCGAGCAAGAGCTTAATTTAAGAAAGAAGGAATGGAAGAAACCGAAAACTCCTGATCGAGGCTATGCCCGCCTCTATTACGAAACCGTAACTCAGGCACCTCTTGGTTGTGATTTTGATTTTTTGCGCTCTAAGTGAAAAGCGTTAATTAACAAGTCAGGCGTTAATGACCTTTTTCGATACCGCACCATTGAGTGATGAAATGACATATGACCCTACTCACATCAACTGTACTTTGAATCGATACTGATTCATCAATGCCGTGAATGTTCAAAGCCTCTGGTCCATAGCAAGTTGAAGGAATATGTCCATATAGTTGAAATGTTCTTACGTCGGTTGTGGCGGCACTCGCAAATAACTCTGCTGGACGGCCTAGCTCTTTTTCATGAGTATCGCTCAAGAGATTAATAAATTTGCTGCTCGTGTCAACGATGCAACCTGGAGACTGGAATCCCCTGTAGGCGACAGTGTGATTAATGTTTTCTAAACTCGAGTCGTTTTCAATCATAACCTTTAAATGACGCTCTATTAATTGCTGTATTTCCCTGGGAGATTGGCCTGGGAAGAAGCCGCATCGAATATCCATTTGACATCTTGTGGGAACGGAAGACGCCCATTCTCCGCCGGATATCTTGCCAAGGTTGAACTTGACCGGGGCATCTACCGTATTAAACGGGGGATGCAAGTGTTTATCTTCATTCCATTCAGAAGCTAACTTTTTTAAGTGTTGCCATATTTTAAATGTTGCTTCAATTGCGTTGTTACCTTTGGTGTCGTGTAGAACGTGAGCCGGCTTTCCAGTTACTTCGATCTGAAGCCACATGACACCCATCTGGGCAGACATGATGGTTTCACTAAATGGCTCAGGAATAATCGCGGCATCTGCTTTATAACCGCGATGTAGGCAAGCTAATGCGCCATTTCCCGTACATTCTTCTTCAACTACCGATTGTAAAAACACATCGCTAGCTGGGTGGTAACCAAGTTTTTTAAGGGAATTGAATGCGAAAATGTAGGCTGCAATCCCGGCTTTCATATCACCGCCACCTCGTCCATAAATGCGTCCATCCTTAATCACTGGATCAAACGGTTTAGAAGACCACAGGTCCTCAGCACCTACAGGTACAACATCAATGTGACCGTTAAGTATTAGTGACTTTCCTTTGCTAGACGTGGCTCGGTGAACCCCGACAATATTGTCATGTTCATCCCACTCTCCCACCGAAGGTGAATACCCTTCAACTTTTTTAAGTGACTCGTGGTTGATCGCGAAGCGATCAATGTCGAGCCCCATATTGGTAAACGTTTCCTCTATAAAATTTTGCGCGCTTTCTTCTTGACCCAGTAGGCTTGGATGTTTGATAAGGTCACAAAGAAAAGAGGTAATGTCGGTGTGTTGTTCTTGATAGAGTGCGTTGATCTCTCGAGCTAGCCCATGATCATGAGGGGGATTATTTATAGACGACATTTTAAATAGTTTCGAACGTAATTATGAGTGATGTTGCCATTCAGCCTCCTGCAATAAACGCCATTGAATTTTCCCGGACCCTGATCGAGGCAATTCAGTAACAAATTCAACTAACCTTGGAATCTTATAAGAAGCCATCTGTTTTCGCGACCAGGAGATGATGTCTTCGGTAGAGGTGTTATTTTGGAAAGGTGCGTTAAGCACAATGATTGCTTTAACGGTTTCCCCTCTGCGTGTGTCAGGAGATGAAATTATTGCTAATTCCTTTACAGCTGGGTGTTTGTATAGGGTTGCTTCCACTTCGGCAGGCCATACTTTAAAACCTGATGCGTTAATCATTCGTTTGATTCGGTCTGAGATATAGAAAAACCCATCCTTATCGAATGATCCAAGATCCCCTGTGCGAAAAAATTTCAGACCATCTATTTCGATGAAGCTCTCCTTGTTAGCATCTTCACGCTCCCAATAGCCCAGCATTATCTGTGGTCCGGAAACGATGATCTCCCCATTTTCATTCGGGCCTAGTTCTTTCAGAGAATCAGGATCAATAACTGTAGCCCTGGTATCAAAGGTTGGTATTCCTAGACATTGTTTACGTAAGTCATGAGGAGGATTCATGTGCGTTTGGGAAATTGCCTCAGTCATGCCGTAAGCCTCCATATATTGAATGCCACACCGGTCAAATAATTTTTGTGCGACAGCTTCAGGCATCGATGAGCCACCACCGAAAATATTTTTTAGTGAACTTAAATCCCGTTTTTCAACGGATGGTTCCGCAAGAAGATCCACTACCATTGTGGGAACATTTGCCCAGTGTGTACATCCGTAACGCTCAATCAGTGAGCCGGCAATCTTTGGATCCCACCTTGGTAATATGACTAATGTACCAGCGGCTGCAATGCCGGCATTCATGCTGTGTTGCATCCCAGTAACATGAAACAGCGGCGCTGTAGAGAGAAGAACTGATGTGGAGTCCATAGCTTCCCAGATGACAGCACCCTCGATGTTTCTCATGACTGTTTCCTGTGTATGCATGCACCCTTTAGGTCTTCCCGTGGTTCCTGATGTATACAAAATGGCAGCAAGATCGTTTATGGTGATATCCGTTTCCTCAAAGGGCAATTTTTGCCTTTGAGTCTCTGACCAATCAATTATTTGTGGCGACGCCCAGCGCTTCTTTTCTTCTAACATGAGGGAAGGAGCGTCGTTGGAAAAATTTTCCGCGACATAATCTGAATAAGTTGCGACGATCAGGTGATCAAGAATACCTTGATCGATTACTTCGCCGAATTCTTCAACGACATCTTGGCTGGCGATAGCCGCTCTAGCGCCTGAGTCTGCACAATAGTGATTGATTTCATCTGCAACATTCATGGGGTTTATCGGCACAATAAGTGCGCCGAGAGATAGGACAGCATAATAGCTAATAACGAATTGAGGAGATGACTGTAGGTTGACAATTACCCGATCCCCTTTTTTTACTTGGCACTCGTTTCTTAAGTAGTTTGCGAGTGCTTGAGTCTGCTCTTGAAGGTCGTCATAGGAAATCGTTTTGCCATAAAATATTACGGCGGGTTTATCAGGAAATCGTTTAGCCGAATCGACTAGGTTTTGAAATATAGTTTTCCTCGGTGTTTTGAGGTTCCTGGGTAGATGCATTGGCCAGTGTTTAAGATGTCTACTTTGAACCATAAAAGTCTTGAATTTGTTTTGACGGCGAGTTGGAATAAACAAAAACTATACCGAAATGTCATAGTTCCTGTTGGCTGTATACTCAGGTTTTTAGTGAAAGTGTAAAACGGGAGGATGTTATGTCAGATCAACCATTGAAAGGAAAGGTCGCCGTTGTTACTGGAGCGAGCCGCGGACTTGGCCGGGCTATGTCTTTGAGTCTTGCAGGGGCCGGCGCATCAATTGCATGCGTAGGAAGAGACGAAGGAAAGCTTCTCGAAACAAAGGCGTTGGTCAACGACGTAGGAGTCGACGCAGAGATTTTCGTTTGTGATGTGCGCCATGAGTCCCAAGTTGATGACCTAGAAAAGCGCGTTAGTAAGCGATTTGGTCCTGTTCATATCTTGATCAATAATGCTGGAACTGCAATTCGTAAAAATCTCATTGATTTTTCCTTGGATGAATGGAACGTTGTGCTGGACACAAATCTGACAGGAGTGTTTCTGTGCTCACGTGCTTTTGTTCCTCATATGAAAACGCACAAATGGGGTCGTGTGATTAATATGACCTCGATCATGGCAAATGTCGGTAGCGCTGGTAGATCGGCGTACTGCGCCTCTAAGCATGGAGTACTTGCAATTACCAAGACAATGGCGCTTGAGCATGCTGTCGACGGCATTAATGTTGTCGCGATTAGCCCCGGTTTTTATAAGACAGATTTGACCACTCCGTTGAGTTCCGATCCTGTCAAAAATAGTGAATTATTATCGAACGTCCCGCTTAATCGTTGGGGTGATCCTGAGCAAATTGGAGATATCGCTAAATTTCTGTGTACTGATGCCGCTTCCTTCATAACCGGAACGGACATTTTATCTGATGGTGGTTGGGTTGCTCAATAATTCTGAGGTAATTGAAGTGAGGATAGACACATAACATGAAGGTTGTGGTCATTGGTGCTGGCGTAGTGGGTATGACCACAGCTTGGTTTCTTGCTAAACGTGGTCATGAGGTGGAAGTCATCGATCAGGAGTCAGGCTCCGGACTAGTGACCAGTTATGCAAACGGTGGGCAGATATCTGTGAGTCAATCAGAGCCTTGGTCAAATCCAGGTGCGCCAATCAAAGTGCTGAAATGGTTGGGTCGTGAAGATGCGCCACTACTTTTTCGGATGAGGGCTGACCTGAAGCAGTGGGCCTGGGGATTACGTTTCCTACTTGAGTGCTTCCCTGGTAGGACCAAACAAAATATGCTCGACATATTGAAGCTAGGTATATACAGCCGACAATGTCTGCAAGAACTTCGGAGCAGCGAAAGGCTTGAATATCATCAGGTCACAAAAGGCATCTTACAAATCCATACGGATGAGGCTGAATTTGAAACCGCAAATCTTCGTCTCGCGTCCTTGATGGAATATGGCCTAGATATGTCCGTGTGTGCGCCTGAGGATTTACTTCGTATTGAGCCCGCGTTGAGACAATCCTCTGTGCCTATCGTGGGTGCTACTTATGCCGCTGATGATGAGTCGGGAGATGCGCATTTATTTACTCGTGAGCTGGAGAGGGCCTGCGTTAGTCGGTTCGATGTGGCTTTTACTTACGATACTAAATTGGCTGGTTTCGTTGGGTCTGGTAATGCGGTTAGTGGCATTCGATTAATTGGCAAAGACGGAGAGGTAGCCACTAAGCATGCAGATGCTTACGTTATGGCTACTGGTAGCGTAACAGATGCTTTATTGCGACCAATCGGTTTGAGTGTTCCGATATTCCCGGTTAAGGGCTATTCGTTGACCGCGCCGGTCACTGATCCAAGTTTAGCACCGACGGTGTGTATCACGGACGAAAATGGCAAGGTTGCAATGTCACGTCTAGGTAACTTCTTAAGGATGGCAGGTACTGCTGAATTGAATGGTTTTGACCGATCTATCAATGATGAGCGTTGTGAGGGAATTATTAAACGGGTGAAAAAATTGTTTCCTCAAGGCGTGGATTATGGGCAAGCTAAAAAGTGGGCTGGCTTAAGGCCAATGACACCATCTAGTGTGCCAATGGTAGGTGGAACGAAATTTAGTAATTTATACTTAAATTCTGGTCATGGAACTTTGGGTTGGACCTTAGCCTGCGGCTCTGGAGCTGCAATTGCGGATATAGTCAGCGGAGAAAGGCCCGAGGTTGACTTTTCATTTATCTAAGACGGTAGACTAAGACCATTAATTAAACCAGAAATGAAAAGGCCCACAAAAATGTGGGCCTTGTTTTAAAGCATTTTGAAGCTCTTACCAGATTAAGGCGCCGCCTCCATTTTGTTGCGCGACCATCATGTACAGCATTGGTATCGAGAGCATGGTGTTAAATCTTGATCCCATCATGGCTATTTTTGCAGAAGCCGCCTTTTGATCAGCTTCAACAGTAACAATACCAAGGGCTTTTTTCTGATTTGGCCAAATAATGAACCATACATTAGCTGCCATAATCAACGCCATCCACATGCCAATTCCAATTGCCAGGTGACCTGTGCCAAATGCCAAAGCGTTAGCTAGATAACCATTTCCCCACGCCAAAATTACTCCAGTCACGACTGTGGCTAGCGCGCCATATCGGAACCACCAAAGCGCTGCGGGTGCAATGACTTTGCCGATCGCTGGTTTATGCTCATCGGGAATTTTTGGCATGGACGGTATTTGTACAAAATTGAAGTACCAAAGAAGTCCGATCCACATTACGCCAGATAGGACGTGCAACCACCTCATGATGAATATTCCCCACGCATGTGACATGCTTGTGGAGTCTCCCGTGCTTGATGCAATGAGTAGAAGCGCTACCAGAATGATTATTCCTGCAATGACAGTCTTTCCTAGCGATTGAAATAATGCGGCCATAAATATCTCCCTGTATTTGGAATCCATTTTAAAACTGATGTTCGCTGTTTGTTGTCTGCTTAAATAGAACCAATCGCGAACTGCACGAAGTATACCTTAGAAACAATTAAAGGAGCTATAGTCTGCGTCTGTGGTGTTCAAACGTGCTGAGTTTGTTAGAGGTAATAACTTTGTCAGCTTTTTAAGTCGCGCCTAAATTAGCAGCTTTGAGAGCTGTATCTATTTTTTCGATTTCGATTGAAGAGAGCTTGCACATAGGCGGTCTTACGTAAGCCTTGTCAGTACGACGAAGAAGTACTAACGCCTCCTTCATTCGATTGTGCATATCGAGAAACGGAGCCGAATAAAATGCTTGGGTTAGCGGAAAAATTCGTTCATTTATCGTTTGGGCTAACTCTAAATCTTTATTTTTTATCGCTTGAAATAAACTAACTTGAAGGTCAACAATGATACTGCCAGCTCCGGATAAAAGTCCGTTGGCGCCCATACTCAGTGAAGCCATTAGCCATGAGCTGTGGGTTGTCAGGACGTTGACTGGCTCTGGAAGAGATTGAAAGGTTTTAATATGTTTCTCATGTAGCATTGGATCGTTCGACCAGTCTTTAATTGCTCTCACGGTGGGTATGGAATCGAATAGTTTTAACAACGTTTCAAAAGGGTAACCCAGTCCGGTGCTCATTGGATATTGGAAACAAATCAATGGTAGATCCGTTGCATTCGCGATCTCGCTGAAATGGGCGATTGCCATTTCTGGTCGTAACTGCCCACCCATGGACATGGTGTTTGGGGGAAATACTAATAAACAGGAGGCACCGCCTGAGGCCGCCATTTTCGCTATTCTCGCAGCTTCTTGACTGCCATCAGCATATACACCATTGATTACGGGAACGTGATCACCAACCTCATCCATAGTTGCGTCCAGAATCTGTTGTTGTTCTTCAAATGAGCAGGCATGTACCTCAGAAGCGTGGCCATTGACAGTAACTGCAGAAACCCCCGATGTGAGTGCACAATCTCTGGTGTGCCTTCGGGTGGCGACGTCATCGATAGTGAGATCTTCTTTGAGAATTAACAAAGTTGCAGGAATCACTCCGCTTGGGATGAAGTTTTTATATGTGGGCATCATGAATACCTCTTGAGCGAGCGCACCAATATCCGGTCATGCTGTATCAGTAATTATTAATTCAACTAATGATTGTTTTTCGAAAGATAAACGATCAAGTGCCATCCTATCGCAATACGAATCATTGTTGCGCAAAAGATTGCTGTGTATCGTAAGATTGTTGTGAAAAATTAGAGTCGCTCTAATTTGGTGTGGGTAAAAACAAGGACTTAGGAGGAAAAATTGGAATTTGAGACTATGTTATTCGATGTAAAAGACAACATCGCAAGAATCACCATCAATCGTGAACATTCATTTAACTCGATAAATGGCCAAGCAGCTGTAGATCTTCATGACATTGTTAATCTGATAGCGGGTGACAAAGATGTGAGAGCTGTTGTAATTGCAGGTAGCGGAGACAAAGCTTTTTGTGCTGGTGGGGATATTGGTGAGTTTCACGCAAATAAGCATCGACTAGAAGCCTTGGTCCGTGAAATGACAGGTTACTTACATATTGCTATTTCTCGATTGGCTTGGCTAGATGCACCTGTTATTGCTGCAGTGAATGGCGCTGCAGCCGGAGCCGGATTAAGCCTTGCGGCATGTTGCGACTTAGTCATAGCTTCTGATACGGCTAAGTTTACTAGTGCGTATACGCGCATTGGACTTACACCGGATGGAAGTTCAACCTACTTTCTAACGAGGGTGATTGGACGTCGAAGAGCACTTGAGTTGTACTTAACAAATCGAACGATCACAGCTCAAGAGGCCCTAGATTGGGGGCTTGTTAATCGTGTGGTTCCATCAGCTGATTTGAATAAAGAAGTTGATCAGCTAGCGAAAGATATTGCTGCAGGCCCCACACTTGCGCATGGTGGTGTCAAGAGATTGGTGCTTATGTCTCCTAATGACACCCTCGAGTCACAGATGGAGAGGGAGACTCGGGAAATTACTCGGATGGTGGGAACTGAAGATGCTCAGAATGGAATTGCTGCATTTGTTGGCAAACAAAAACCTATTTTTGAAGGACGTTAGACAGGAGATATGAAGATGCTGAGTGATTTACCCTTTGCGACTAAGAAGACGATTGATATTAATGGAAAGAAAATGTCCTACATTGATGAGGGACACGGAGATACGATAGTTTTTCAGCATGGCAACCCAACTTCATCTTATCTGTGGCGCAATATCATGCCTTATTGCGCGGGTATCGGTAGACTAGTCGCTTGCGATTTGATTGGGATGGGAGATTCTGAAAAATTATCGGAATCAGATCACACTCGATATACATATTCGGAGCAAAGAGAGTATCTTTTTTCCGCTTGGGATAAATTAAACTTGGGTGACCGTATCATTTTAGTGGTGCATGATTGGGGGTCTGCTCTAGCGTTCGATTGGGCGCGCAAACATGAAAATAGAGTGCAGGGGATTGTCTACATGGAGGCAATCGTCGACGCTATGAGTTGGAATGACTGGCCTGAAAATGCGCGTAAAATTTTTCAAGGTTTTCGGTCTCCTGCGGGAGAGGAGATGATCCTAGATAAGAATGTATTCGTTGAGCGCGTGCTCCCAGGATCTATTTTGCGCCAATTAAAAGATACCGAGATGGATGAGTATCGTAGACCGTTTAAATCTCCAGGAGAGGACAGACGACCAACCTTGTCCTGGCCGAGGCAGATTCCTATCGATGGTAAGCCCGATGACGTCGTACGCGTTGTTCAAGACTACTCTCAATGGCTTGAAACCTCCCGAATACCAAAGCTCTTTATTAATGCGGAACCTGGGTCTATTCTTGTTGGAAGACAGCGTGAACTTTGTCGCCAGTGGCCAAACCAAACTGAAGTGACTGTCCCTGGATTACATTTTATTCAGGAAGATAGTCCTGATGAAATAGGCGCTCATACGGCAGACTTTGTGAGGCGTCTCCGTTCGATTTAGGAACAATAATTTTGTTGTAAAAGAGGCCGAATAATTTAATCTTCAAGTTCGAAATAGATGGATCAAAATCCTAGGTCTATTGCCAGCTAATTTCTTGACTACGCTCAGAGTGAAGCTTAATTTTTAAAGTTAGGCAGAATGATGAGTTAATGCAGGGCGAGTAACTCTTCATAATAATATGTTGTTGGGTTTTAAGTTTTTTTAAAGGAGGTTAAAGATATGTCGTTGAGGGTAAGACGTTTGGCGCTGATTCTTTTCTTTTTTACAATCGGCACGACGTCGTTAAGTGCGGCACAGATACAAAAACAGTTCGTGTCCTTATCAGAAATTCGAGGTTGGACGGCTCAATCGGATGCCACAAGAAAAAAACAGTTTAGTGCATTTGTACTTGGTATCCATGATGCTTTTAATGAGTTGTTTTTTTGTACGCCGCAATCGGTCACCCGCTTGGATCTTGAGGAAACGGTACGATTATATTTAAACTCCGATGTGAATTTAGAGCGTTTATCTGGTGCCGATGCAGTCCGACAGGCGATGTCTGAAGCGTACGCATGTCGAAAGCGCTGAATGAGCTTAAAGAGAATGAAGCATCCCAAGGGAGAGCTCGTAAGGCTCGAGCATGTTTCTGACGTTTTGAGGGGTAACCCCCTCAAAGACCCTTGGCGCAGGGATCTAATGGTCTGGTTACCCCCAGGATACGCATCAAAGCCTGATGAACGATATCCGGTGTTTTATGATTTAGCGGGATTTACATCCTCTGGCCCCGCTCGCCTCAACTGGAAGCCCTTTGGGGAAAGCATGCCACAGCGGTTAGACCGTTTAGTGTTTGAGAAAAAGATTGGCCCCGTGATTGCCGTATTTCCTGACTGTTTTACTTCTCTTGGCGGTAATCAATATATTAATTCCTCCGCCTTAGGTGCCTATGATGACTACCTAACTCGAGAGCTGGTGCCTTTTGTTGATGATAATTTTCGGACTAAAGCGGCCGCCAAGTATAGAGCTTGTTTTGGTAAATCATCTGGTGGCTATGGAGCGATGCTCCAGGGAATGAAACATCCAGATGTCTGGGGTGCTATCGGGAATCTTTCTGGGGATGCTTACTTTGACTTTGTCTATCGTCGAGATTGGCCAAGTACTCTAGATGCATTAGCGAAGTATACCGTTGGCGACTATTCATCCAAGAAATTTTCAAAAAAGGAGAAAGCTCGGCGTGAGCTCGTCTCGCAAGGGCTAGATGATGGTCGAATCAAGCGGTTTTTAAAGTCTGCCTGGTCGAGAGAAAAAATATCATTTTCTGATGGTCATTGCCTGATGAGTCTTTGTATGGCCGCGACATACGATCCAGACCCAAAAGCATCACTTGGTTTTAGAGTTCCTTTTGATATGGACACAGGTGAGTTGATTGAACTACGTTGGAAACGTTGGTTGGCTCATGATCCAATTCATCTTGTAAAGCGTTTTAGCAGTAATTTAAAGAAACTAAAAGGTATTTGGATAGAGTGTGGGACTAGTGATCAGTATTTTATCCACTATGGAACGAGAATATTATCCAAGCGCTTAAATGATTATGGCGTCAAGCACGTTTACGAGGAATTTGCCGATAACCATTCAGATCTTGATTATCGGCTCGACAAAAGCCTACCTTTTCTCTTCAGGGCGATAAGTCACTCGTGATGATTTCAGAAACATCATGTATCGAGCGTGCTAGGGCGATGATTCAAGAGGTACCTAATGTCGTCATTTTGACAGGAGCAGGGGTATCGACCGATTCAGGAGTCCCTGATTTTCGAGGTCCTCAGGGTGTGTGGACAAAAAACCCGCTCGCCGAAAAGATGTCAGATATTAGGTTTTATATGTCTGATCCCGAGGTACGGCGTCTCGCTTGGCAATCACGTTTAAAACATCCTGCATTAACAGCCGCACCCAACAGTGCGCACGATGCGATTGCTTCTTTTGAGCAGACAGGTAAGCTCACCTCCCTGGTTACCCAAAATATTGATGGCCTTCATCAAGCTGCTGGAAATACTCCCAGTAAAGTCATTGAGATCCATGGCACGATTCATCGCGTTATGTGTATGTCATGCCAAAAGAAAACCAGGATGAAAGACGAGCTTACTCGTGTAAGCGGCGGGAACTTGGATCCGAGCTGCTTAGATTGCAATGGTATTTTGAAAAGCGATACGATTTCTTTTGGGCAACCACTCGATGAGACCAAGATCGCTATGGTATTTGATTATGTGAAAAATAGTGATTTATTGTTGTGCATTGGCACTACGTTGCAGGTTTTTCCAATTGCTGGTGCTGTGGATGTTGCCAAAGCGGCTGGTGCTAAGTTAATTATCGTCAATAATCAAGCGACACAGTATGACGACGTAGCTGATGGAGTTTTAAGAGACTCAATTAATGAGGTAATACCGCTTATTCTTGGTGTTTAGGTACTATTGTTGTGTATTAGATATGATGTATCTGGAGTAATTTTTTTTATCAAGGGGACTCGTCGTTATGACGTCATTCGATCCGTTTTCGTCTATTATTGCGCTTGGTATAAAACTTCGTTCTGGGGAACTGAGTTCTGAGGATATAACTCGATTTTATCTAGATAGGATCAAAAAGTACGATGGGGCCCTTCGTGCGTTTGTTGAAATTCTTGAGAGCCGAGCGTTGGAGGAGGCGAGGGAAGCCGATGCAAACCTCAATGGGGGTGTTGATCATGGTCCTCTGCATGGAATTCCTTATGCAATTAAAGATCTCTACGATGTAGCTGGGGTCCCGACTCGCGCGGGCACAGACTTACTAAGTGAAAATGTGCCAAAAAGTGATGCTTTTATTGTGTCTCGGCTAAAAGCCCTCGGAGCCGTACTTATCGGTAAAACTCATACAGTTCAGCTTGCTTATGGTGGGGTCGGAGTCAACAATAGCCTCGGTACACCAGTCAATCCTTGGGCTGACAAACACCACGTGCCAGGTGGTTCGAGTAGTGGTTCAGGAGTTGCCGTTGGTGCAGGTCTTGTTCCGATGGCTCTAGGGAGTGATACTGGCGGTTCGGTCCGAATTCCAGCCTCATTTAATAGCGTGACTGGTCTAAAAACGACGGTCGGACAAATTAGCCGTCGAGGCGTTTTTCCTCTGAGTTGGACGCTAGATTCAGTCGGACCTCTAACTCGGGATGCCGCAGATGCAGAAGCTGTTTATCGATTGATGGCAGCGAAAGATTCTGAAGATCCGTCAATGCAAGTTTTCCGCCCTTTGATAGAGGGGAAAAGCAATGAGTCCTCGAATTCTTTAACTGGATACCAGTTAGTATTTCCCGAAGGTGTCTTTTTTGAGGAATGCGATTCAGAGGTTGAAGCGTCTGTTTTAGAAACGGGTAATGTATTCTTGGATCTAGAGGCCAGTATTAAACACGGGTCATTCGATGTAGCAAATGCTGCCCAAGCATTAAATCCCAAAGGGTTAGTGATCGCGGCTGAGGCTTATTACTCAAATCGAAAGTTGATCGATGAGCATTTTCACGAACTGGACCCTGTAGTTTCGCATCGAATAATCAAGGGGCGAGATGTAACCGCTATCGAATATCTGAATATTAAAAATGGTCTTACTTTAATTAGGAAGCAAGCAATTGATTTTTTTGACACCACGGACGCCTTACTCGTGCCTACTGTCATGATACCTCCGAGCGCGCTAGCTAACTGTCAATCCAGCGTTGAGGCTTACTCAAAAATAAATGTCAGCTGTTTACGTAATACAGCTATTGGAAATATACTTAACTTGAGCGCGGTTACAGTCCCCTGTGGTTTTAATGCGCAAGGGTTGCCGATCGGTCTCATGATTTACGGCCGACCATTTGATGAACTTAAGATTTTAAAAATCGCTCAAGCATTTCAAGCTAATACTGATTGGCATCTTGAAAGGCCAGATGTTGCCTCAAGAGAGGTTTAGGGAAATTTATGCATGGGTTAAAAGGCGTTGTTGCTGTTATCACGGGCGCAGGACGGGGTATTGGAGAGCAGATTGCGAGGCGTTATGCGTCGGATGGTGCTCAACTGGTCTTGGTTGATTCAAACGAGCAATTGGTGATATCCCTCGCTGATGAGCTTCATAAATTAGGTGCAGATGTCGTTCCTTTAGGGTTGGATATTACTCAACCTGAGGCCCCCGCCAGTATGATGACTGAATCAGTCAAGCGGTTTGGTCGCGTTGATGTCTTAGTTAATAATGCGGGAGTAATTAGGGTAAGACCTTTTCTTGATACGACTCAGGAAGATTGGGATTACATGCAAAATGTGAACGCCAAAGGGTTGTTTTTTTGTGTACAGGCGGGCGCTAAACAAATGTTGAATCAAACACCGATATCGGAAGGCCGGCCTTCAGGCAAGATCATTAATATGGCCTCCATAGCGGGGCGAGCAGGAAGAAAATTTATGTGTGCTTACTCGGCGAGTAAAGCAGCAGTAATTATGATCACTCAATCGGGAGCATCAGAATTGTCACCGAACGTTACGGTAAACAGTATTTGTCCTGGGCCGGTTGATACGGATATGTGGGTCCAAATTGACGCTGAGTGGACGGCTATTGAAAATACGCCTCGCGGGTCTGCGTGGAATCAACGCGTGCAAGGTGTTCCTATGGCGAGGGCGCAAACACCCAAGGATGTTGCCGCAATGGCATATTTCTTGGCGACAAAAGACTCTGATTTCATAACAGGGCAGTCTTATCATGTTGATGGGGGTGTGATGATGCTATAAGAGGAAACTCGAATAGCGTTTTACTTTGGAGGGGATTTACTGTGAGAGAAATTTGTAGAGGATTATTGTTTCCTGAAGGGCCTGTTGCCATGGAGGATGGATCTGTTCTACTCGTGGAGATCGAACGAGGCACACTGACTCGTGTTGATGCTTCTGGAGAGCAGACAATTGTTGCCGATTGTGGTGGAGGCCCTAATGGAGCCGCATTGGGTCCTGACGGAAGAATGTACATATGCAATAACGGTGGTTTTGTTTGGACGAAAAATGGACCATTTAATCGTCCTGGTGAGACAATGCCGGATGATTATGTGGGCGGATCAATTCAATCTGTAAACTTGGAAGATGGAGTGGTGCATTCGATTTATACGGAGTGTGATGGCGAGCCGCTTAGGGGTCCTAATGATATTGTTTTTGACCGGCAAGGTGGATTTTATTTCACAGATCTTGGTAAGCGTCGAGGTCGACAAATTGATCGAGGTTCAATTTTTTATGCCAAGACGGATGGGTCCATGATTATCGAGTTGATTCATCCTTTCGATACTCCAAACGGTATTGGTTTGTCTCCAGACGAGAAGACGTTATACGTTGCTGAAACAAATGCCGCCCGACTATGGGCCTTTGATATTGAATCACCTGGCATACTGAAAAAAAATGGCCCAAGTCTTTTTTGGCCAGGTCGGTTGTTACACAAATTTAATGGATATGAGCGGCTTGACTCACTTGCTGTCGACGCGGAAGGGAATGTCGTTGTTGCAACTTTAGGTACTGGATGTGTTACGGCAATCGCCCCCTCGGGAGAGGTTCGCGCGAGGGTACCCGTTCCTGACTTTGATCTTATGGTGACTAATGTGTGTTTCGGTGGGCCAGAACTCAGAACAGCTTACGTTACCTCCTCCGGTTTGGGTCGACTCTACGCTTTTGAGTGGCACTGTCCAGGCTTGCCGCTTAACTTTCTAAATACCTAATTGGATCCTACGGAGAGGACGTTTTGTTCCTTGCTCGAGCTTTGATATTAATCAGTTCGACTGCCAGGGAAAACGCCATCGCAACGTAAATGTACGATTTGGGTATGTGAATTTGAAAGCACTCAAAAACCAATACAACTCCAACTAATATTAAGAAACCTAGCGCAAGTATTTTAATGGTCGGGTGCTTATCAACAAAATTACCAATACCTTCCGCTGCGAACATCATTACGCCCACAGCGATGACAATTGCTATGACCATTATGCTGAGTTGATCGACTAAGCCGACTGCTGTGATCACTGAATCAAGGGAGAACACGATATCTAAGATGGCTATTTGGATAAGTATTGAGAATAAACTAGCCCTTCCGCTTGAGGTTCGTTCGGACGAAACTCCGTTTAGGGCTTCGTAAATTTCCTGTGTTGCCTTCACAATAAGGAACAGTCCACCGAAAAACAATATGAGGTCTCGCCCTGAAATCGTAAAGGCTTCAAAGGTTAAAATCGGTTCTCTCAGAGACATAACCCATGCGAGTGAAAAAAGCAGACCTAGTCTTGCAAACATGGCTAAGGAAAGCCCCAGGCGCCTCGCAAAGTTACGTTGGCCTTGTGGTAATCGGTTCACAAGTATCGATAGGAAAATTATATTATCAATACCTAGAACAATCTCTAAGGCTGTTAAGGTCCCGAGCGCAACCCATGCCTCAGGAGAGGCGATCCAGTCAAACATCTTATAGTTTCAGTATGGTAGTCTTCATATCGACCATTGTAATTTAGAAATGTTGTTTGCCCAAAGTAAAGAATTCGGAAAGTAATGCAGTGACCACATTATTAGTCGGTTGTCGATATAGTGCTTGATTTACGGCGTAGCTGAAAAAATAGTGTGAATATTATGAGTGCGGCTCCAAGAATGTCGGTCTCGAGGCCTGGTTTGATGAGTACTAATGCCGCAGTCAATAAACTTAAGCGCTCCCAAATTGAGGTTGGCGTAAATAGGTAGCCAGATAGTCCAGACGCGAGGCAGATAACTCCAATAATTGCGGTAATGCTTGTTTGTAACACTTCTATACCGCTCCCAATTAAGAGGAGTGATGGCCCAAAGACAAACATGAAAGGAATAATGTAGCCAGTAGCACCTAGTCTTAGTGCAGCAATACTGGAGTCCCAAATAGAAGCTCGTGAAATTCCATTAGCCGCATAAACAGCGAGTGCGACAGGTGGCGTGATGGCAGACAGGATTGCAAAATAGAAGACAAACATGTGGGCCGCTTCTACTATAACGCCGAGTTTCACAAGCGCAGGGACTAGTAGCGCTGTTTGCATGATGTAAGCGGGCGCAGTTGGCATCCCCATACCGAGTAAGATACCTGCAAAACTTGTGAGAATGAGGGCTAAAAATAGATGATTATCTGCGGCAGAGAGTACCAAATTCGTAAACTCTAGTCCTAATCCGGTAATGAAAATTACCCCTATAACAATTCCTGCGCAAGCACAGGATAATGCTACCGTTACAGTATTTTTTGCGCCTTCTTCAAGTGCTTTAAGAATATTATTAAAATTAATGTACTTTCTTGTCGATTTTCTCATGAGCGCGGTGGGAATGGTGCTAGCGATTCCGCATAGTGCGGCAAAGGGTGCGCTAAACCCGAGGAGCAGGGTGCCAACAATGATAATTAACGGCAGAAATAAGTGACCGCGTTCTTTAAGTACTGTGGCCACTCTTGGTAGCTCGGATTTGTCCAAACCTTGCATCCCATTTTTTTTTGCTTCAAAGTGGATGCTTAAAAATAATGCGATGTAATAAAGTAATGCCGGTAGCAGTGCGTACATAGCCACTTTAAGGTAGCTGATGCCCAGAAACTCAGCCATGATAAATGCTGTGGCCCCCATGATGGGCGGCATAATCTGACCGCCTGTTGAGGCAACTGCCTCTACTGATCCCGCAAAGGCAGGTTTGTATCCGAGTCGTTTCATTAGAGGAATTGTGAATGCGCCAGTTGTCATAACATTTGCTACCGCGCTTCCAGAGACTGTCCCGAACATACCACTTGTGATGCATGAGACTTTTGCGGGCCCTCCTGCGGAATGACCAGCAAGTCCCATTGCAAAATCCATGAATAAAGCGCCAGTGCCCGTTCTCTCAACTAGTGCGCCGAAAAGAATGAATAACATGACATATGTAGCTGAGACATATAGGGGGATTCCAAGAATTCCCTCTGTACCCATGTACATTTGTTCGATAACTCGCTCAACGTCTACGCCGCCAATTGTTAATGCGTAAATGAGAAATCCAATAGCGGTTATAGGAAGTGCCCACCCTACAGCTCGTCGTGTTCCCTCGAGCACTAGAATTACTGTGATGATGCCTAGTACCCAATCGATAGGCCTCAGTGGATCTACATAGACCATTCGGCTCACGATATAGTCTTGATTTAGAACTAAGTAGCCGCATGCGAAAACTGTGAGAGCAATTAACAGTATCGAATCTATTCTGAAGCGTGATTTGCCCTCCTTATTAAGGGTGCTGGCGCTTGTGAGGAAGACCAGTGTTAGTGCGAACGCTAGGTGCATCGCCCGGAGTGTGAGTGCGTCAGGGGGCCCTTGCCAAGCAATGTACAAATGAAATCCAGACATCGATAGAGCAACTAAGGATATGATTGTTGCCATCGCGTTCACAGATTTAAACATTGGCATGACCTTTTAACGGATGCTTAAGATTTATTGTTGCTTTTGCTTTTCGTACCATTCAATTGCTCCAGGATGCATCGGAACGCCAATATCTCGGGTCATAGTTTCAATATCCAATCCTTCGATTGCTTTAGTCACTGAAACCAATTCCATTGAGCCGGACTGAACGACATCGAGGATGCGCGAAATAACTTGGTTTTCCACATCGCAACGTGCTGCGAGATGGGTGTACCAGAAGATTGTTGCGACATCATCATTTTGCTTTGGATACGTCCCTTTAGGAATAAATCCTCTTTCATATTTTGAGTTTATCTTCAGCATTTTTTTGTGAGATTCTTCGCTCATGGACATCAGTTTAATGGAGCGAGAACTAGCTAGATCCATTACTGCGCCAGATGGAATAGTGGTTGTTAAGGTAAATACGTCCGCATTCCCGTCTTTCATGAGCGTTACTGAATCCGTGTAGGAGCCAAAGCTCACGTTGTCTAGGCTTTCATAGTCCATACCATGCGCTTGTAACAGATGATTCGTTATTGCCTCTCCCGTAGCGCCCTTTGGCTGAGTCGCTAAAACTTTATTTTTTAATTCGAATGGATTGTTCACGCTTGATTTCGCAAGCGTGACCACTTGGAAGTACTGTCTATATAAGGTCGCAATATTACATATGTTCTGCAGTGGTTCTTGGAATGGTGGTTTGCCATCAATGGCGTCTAGACTAGTAACGCTTTGCGCTAAAGCGATTTGTGCTTGTCCCGTGTGTAAAGCGAGTGCGTTAGACACGCCGCCACCGGGCAAGACTTGCACTTTAATGTCGGACTGATCATTTTCTATCAGTGCTTTAAGTGCGCCGCCTAAGGGGTACCAAGCTCCTCCTTGAGGTCCTGTGACCAGTTTATATGTTCGAGTACTACCATTTTGGTCTGAGCAGCCGTGTAAGCCGATCGACGTCAATGCTATTGCGATAATAATGAATTTAAGAAAATTATATTTCGGATAAATTGACACGCTGGTTTCTCCTTGGTTATCTGGTCTAGCCACCCGACATTTAGATTTAAATACGTTCAAATACGTATCCTATTTTTGGAAAATGAATGCAAACAGTACCAACGCGATCATTCGTATGGAGTAGACCAATTCTGTTCGGCTCCATTGTGTGTATACGTCCCTGGACTTTTTCTTCACCTGTCCTCGCGTCTGCAATAATCGATACGTGGTCGCCGATAGAGAGATTATGGACATCGTTAGTATCTATGTGTGTGTCGAAAATTATCTCAGTATTTTTTGCGACGTCTAATGCTTCCTGGGATGTCATGTCGGTAGGTACGCCGTGTCCAATTTTTTTTACCGATTCCTCCCAGCGACAAATATTAGGAAATTCTTCTAAAAACTCGACTCCGTTTTTCCAACGTCTTCTAATAAACCATATGAGAGCGAATAAGGACGCATCTGCCATACTTGCCGAGCTGCTTATGAGAAACTCATTCTGTTCTTTTAAAGAGGTTTCCGCCCATCCGAGTTGAGCTCTAATTTGCGCCGTGTAGTGTGGAATTCGTGCCTTAGCAGATTCAATATCTGAATATTCATGTAAAAATAATTTTTGTCGATCTTCTAAGAATTCTTGAGGAAGCTCAGTTGCTGATGCAGCTACAGCTATTTTAACTACGGGGTGAAACAAGGTATCGCACCACCGATTGACCATTTGGATTAAGCCCATATTGTTAGATTTGGAGGGTTTTTGACGTTCGAGTTCTGAAAGGATGAGTTGGCTATCGCAAAAAACGTCAGCACCTATTTGCATGATTGGTGTTCTTCGGTATCCACCGGTTAATGGCATCACATCTGGTTTCGGAGGAAGGTTTGGTATTTCTACCGAGCGCCACGATAAATTTTTTAAACCTAGAATAACTCTGACCTTCTCTGATAGAGGAGATGCCGTGTAGTGATGCAGAATAAGTTCAGCCATTTTGATTTATCTTTCGTCTAATGAGTGTCTAGTGGGCATACTTGACATATTTCTTTATACAGTCTAACCGTTAATGGTGATACCACCATCTGCGACGATTGTTTGGCCAGTAACGTAACTAGATGCTCCTGAAGCTAGGAATAGTGCAACACCAGCGATGTCGTCTGGGTCGCCGATTCTCTTTAGGGCAGTTTTTTCTTCGTAGTGGCTACGAATCTTTGAGTTCTCCCAAAGTGCTTTGGCAAAATCAGTTTTAATAAGGCCGGGAGCAATGCCGTTAACTTTGATACGTTTATCTCCCAATTCAATAGCTAAATTCCTTATTAATTGCATGTCTGCGGCTTTGGATACCGCATATGCTCCAAGTCCGGGTGATCCTTTAAGTCCTGCGATTGATGAAACGATAAGAATCGATCCGCCATTTCTCTTGGACATATGTGGTGATACAAGTGCGGACAACCAATGGTTACTGAGAATATTATTTTTCAAAACTTTCTCAAAGGCCTCGTCTGGTATGTCTTTTAATTCACCATAAAATGGATTGGAGGCTGCATTACAAACCAAAATATCGATTCCTCCATAGGTTGATACCGAGAAATCCACCAACTCCTCCAAGCTTGATTTTTCCGATATGTTGGCTGCAGTCGCGGTTGCCTCTCCTCCAATGGATCGAATCTCATTCACCACTTCTTCACAGACGTCAATTTTTCTACTTGATACGATAACTTTCGCTCCATATCTAGCGTAAGCAATGGCTATTGATCTACCGATCCCTCGGCTGGCCCCCGTAATGACAGCAACTTTATTATCAAGCCGGAAAAAACTTTTATTGTTTGGCATGGATTCTGTGCTCCTGATATTTGAGATGGGTATCTATGCTTTTTCAACAAAGAAAATAATGGCTGGATTAGTGCCAAATAACTTCACAATTTTGAGACTTTGCTCTTTCAAGTAAATCAAAAAGAGGCTTTGCTCTAGTTCTCAAATTGACGTTATTGTCGTTATATGCTGATTTGCTGTCGCTCTTCGAGCAGTTGATCAAAGACGGATGTTCGCGTGCACGAGTAAGTGCTACAGAAATATCTTCTGGCAAAATGGCGCTAGGCACTTCTCCGGACAGTCCCATCAGTTGAAGTAATTGGGTCGCGTGCTGCTTAAACATAATTAAGTTTCCTATGCGACTTTCGAAGTGAACAAGGGCTGACATATTTGTAATGCACTTAATGGACCGAATTAATTGGAGTCATTATTTGGAATAGGTTTTTAAGTGATATTTAATCAAATTATAGAATCCCTGACTCAATTTTTTCCTTCATTGCTTGAAGGCCGACCGAATATACTTTATTCAAGATTTTCACGAGAGTCTCGTCATCCTTTCCAATTGGCGGGGTATCCATCCAGTAGTGTAGGCGCTTGAAGGTGGCTTTCCATTCAACCTGTGATCGACCATCGTCTAACCCTAAAACTGTCATTGTTGAATAGTAATCACTTGATAGCGGCTGGCCTTGTACATATGTGTAAGAGGCGGTCATCCTGTAAGGATCATATTCAACGAGTCGTTCTTCAACTTTTGTTCCATTGCGACGAGTCAGTAAACGAATGGCACCTTGCTCTCTGTTTTTGCCTAGTATGATCTTTGTGTCTTCGATAAAAACAAGCCAGCGATGCAAGCCGCCGAAGTCGCTCACAATCTCCCAGACTTTTTCCGCTGGAGCATCAATGACTACGGCATGTTTAACGTTTAATTCAGGTGCATTAGCCGCAACAACCGATTGCGCGTGAATGAGTAGGATGATGCTTATTGCTCTGGCAAGGTAGCGTCCCATATTTTCTCCTCTGAGCTTTTCTTCTAGATTTATGGTTCTCTTTAATCGCATAATGTAACACGCTCGTATAAGCACTAAAATTAAAGATATGAATATTGCCCATATTTTGCTGAAAGCGCATAAGCTACATCCTGAACGAGCCGCTGTCTCGATTGGAAGCAAGACGCTGTATAACTATCGATCGTTTTATGAGCGCGTTCGTTACCTGGCGGCTTCCATGACGGCTGAGTTATCTCTAAATGTAGGGGATAGAGTCGCTATCGCGATGCCTAATCATCCAGAATATCTCGTTATTCGATATGCGGCTTGGTTCGCGGGTTTATCAGTAGTTCCCATTAACGCGAAACTCCATACTTTAGAAATCAACTATATGCTGGAACACTCCGGCTCAAAAGTATGCTTTATATCGAGTAAGCTTCAGCGGGAAGGGGATTTCCAAAATTCAGCCAAAGTTGAAGTGGTGGATGTCGATTCTGATGAATATCAAGATATGGTGAATCCGGGTCAAGAGATCGATATGGTGGAGGTGCAGCCAGATGCGCTTGCGTGGCTCTTCTATACGAGTGGCACCACAGGCAAGCCGAAGGGCGTTATGATCACGCACCATAATATGCTTATTGGTGCAATGAGCTACCTCGTGGATGTGGATAACATTTCGGCGGCGGATAGTATTATTCATGCGGCGCCAATCTCGCACGGCTCTGGGTTCTATGATCTTCCTCACGTGATGAGGTGCGCGAATCAGGTCATCCCTGCTGGTGGACAATTTGATCCCTCTGAAGTGTTAGGCCTGATACAAGATTGGGATGGCGTCACCATGTTTTTGGCGCCGACCATGATTAAACGGCTAGTTCAATCTCAAGAAAGTTCTCAATGTTCTTTAAGAGGGCTGAAGACAGTCGTATATGGCGGAGGTCCGATGTATGTTGAAGATATCAAACGGGCCCTTGATGTGCTGGGTCCGTGTTTTGTCCAAATCTACGGACAGGGGGAGTCTCCAATGACGATAACTGTGCTGTCGAAGACAGTCATCAATAACACATCCCACGAGAGATATGAAAAACGCCTTGCTTCAGTTGGAATGGCGCAAAGTAGTGTATCAGTTACAATTTTTGGTGACGATGGTTTGCCCGCCACGAAAGGTGCGATAGGTGAGGTTCTTGTTAAGGGTGCAGTCGTTGCACGTGGTTACTGGAATGATGACGCTGCTACTCGGGCCACATGGAAAGATGGTTGGCTTCATACGGGCGATATTGGTTTTTTTGATGAGGATGGTTTTTTAACGTTGATTGATCGTTCAAAGGATTTAATAATCAGTGGGGGATCAAATATTTATCCACGCGAAATCGAAGAGGTGCTGGTGGCGCATCCATCCGTAAATGAGGTGGCTTGTGTAGGACAGTTTAGCGAGGAGTGGGGCGAGAGTGTCGTGGCTTTTGTAGTGCTGGAACATCAATGCTTAGCGGATGAGCGTGATTTGGATGAGTTTTGTCTGAGTCGAATAGCACGATTTAAACGACCAAAGTATTATCATTTTGTCGATTCATTACCAAAAAACAACTATGGCAAAGTGCTTAAAACTGACTTACGTCAGTTGCTTTCGATTAAACCTCTTAATTAATTTTCTTGGCGGAACCTTTGTATAGATGCCCAAGAAATTTAGGTACGCCATCTGCGTATATCATTTCATGGTCACACAACTGAAATCCACCATCAGTCACTAACTTGAACATATCTCTACTCAGATGGCACCCTCCAGCCAAGGGCTTCCAGATAGGTTCGATAAATTTTTGTAATTTTTCAATATTGGAGACGTGACTCAGACCATGTTCACAAAAGTGTAGAGCCCCCTTTGATTTAAGAACTCGTCCTATCTCTTTTAAAGCTTGTTCGGGTTTTGGAATGGTACATAAAGAGAACGTTACAACCACTGAATCAAATTGATTATTCGGGAACGGTAGCTGCTCAGAGAGTCCTCCGGACAGATTGATCGTGTTAGGCTGGTCTGATTCATTTATTTGGGCTATTTTTAGCAGTGATTCGTTAGGATCAAGTCCAACTATCCCTGTGATTTGCTCATGATTATAGAAATCCTTATTTAAGGATGATCCAATTCCGATTTCCAATACCGATCCCCGAGCGCGTTTAACGATATCTTGTCGATGACTTCGTAATAAAGGTAATCCACACGCACAGTTGAGTATTGGAGGAAGAATGTATTTTTCGTAAAGATTCACGAAGTTTCCTAAATTAAATGTCTTATATTCGTCATTGAAACAGACTACATAATATTCGTACAGCATATGAGCACCTTAACTATGCCGACTCTTAGATGCGATTGAAGTTAAAATACGCGTTTAAGGGTGATTTTTAACTTTGATTGCTAATGAATCATTAGTGAGTATTTAAATATAAAGGGGCTTTAATGGCGAAGGAAGAATTAATTGAGATGGACGGTACTGTTCAGGAGATATTGCCAAATACGACTTTTCGGGTTGAGCTCGAAAATGGCGTTGAGGTGATTGCATATGCATCAGGTAAAATGCGAAAAAATAGAATCCGAATTACTGCCGGTGATTTAGTCTCGGTTGAGATCTCGCCCTATGATTTAACCAAGGCACGTATTAATTTTAGGCATCGTGAAGAGCGCCCAGCGCCTCCATCGTCTTAGGTGGTTGTAACCTTGCCGCCAGCTATCTGAAGTAAGTAAAACAATTACTTTGTATGTCCTGAAAAATTATTAAATTTGTGGACTAATAAAGATAAGGTTACCGAATATTTTAAGAAGGAAGAGTCATGGCAGGTCCACTTGACGGTGTTAAAGTACTGGATCTAACTACGGTCGTTATGGGTCCCTTTGCGACTCAGATATTAGCCGAGTTAGGCGCGGAGGTAATTAAGGTCGAGCCATTCTCTGGAGATAATATGAGAGACGTAGGACCCATGGCGAATCCTCATATGGGTCATTTGCACTTGCATTTAAACCGCGGCAAGAAAGGTATCGCGGTTGATTTAAAACACGCCTCTGGGAAATCTGTTATTGAAAAGTTAATTTTACGTAGCGATGTGCTGATCTATAATGTCCGACCGAAAGCGATGGCACGTTTAGGCTTATCCTACGAAGAGGTGAGTGCTCTGAATAAGAATATTATTTATGTGGGGGCATACGGGTACTCGGAAAATGGTCCTAGAGCGGGAAGGGCAGCATACGACGATCTAATTCAAGGCAGCACGGGGGTTCCGTGGTTAGTGTCCAAGGAAGGTCGGGAGACACCAAGGTATGTGCCGCTTAATTTCGCTGATCGTGTTACAGGTTTGCATGCAGTTTATGCGGTGACCGCGGCTTTGTATCAACGGGAAAAAGCTGGTCGCGGTCAATCCATAGAAGTTCCTATGTTCGAAGCAATCTCACATTTCGTCTTAGGCGATCACATGGCGGGTTTGAGCTTTAAGCCACCAATCGGTCCGTCAGGATACGAACGTTTAAAGCACAGACGTGTTTACGAGACCAAAAATGGTTTCATCTGCGCTTTAGTTTACAACGAAGCCCAATGGACAAGATTCTGGACTGCGATGAACCAACCTGAAATGATGAGTGATCCGAAATTCACAACACACGCTGCTAGAGCTCAAAATATCGGTGAAATTTATGATCTCCTATCAGAAATAATAAAAGATCAGGATACGGATTATTGGATGGCATTTTTTCAGGATGTCGATGTGCCGGTTGCGAAGATGAACGCTGTAGACGACTTATTGTCAGATGAGCACTTACTGGAGACTGGTTTTTTGCTCGATGAGCAACATCCCACAGAGGGAAGTTTGTATGCAACAAAAACGCCAAGCAATTGGTCAGAGACTTCGCCTGATCGCGTTTCTCCCGCTCCATCTCTGGGTCAGCATACGCGGGAGGTTTTACGAGAACTTTCTTATGATGACTCAGAAATTGAAAGTTTAATTGACGCTCGTGCGGTTTCTGATGGGAAAACCTGATATTTTTTAAGGGAGTTTTAGTCCACCACCGGGTCCTGTTCCAGGCATTCCTCCTTGGCCGCCTCCAGGTAATACTATAGATGATGCCTGTTCACGCCTCATTTCCTGAAGTTCTTTAACTGCTTTCTCCACAGCAGCTTTACCGGCATCGCCATATCCTTCAACGGCTGTGGATAATGAGTTCGCTTCAATTTGAAATGCGATTGGAAGTGCGCCCATTGGCGTCATAATTTGAGTTTCTCCTGCGTAGATCGTGTCTCTGCTCGCGTCATGGTCCCCGTTAGGAGTGATCGGCGTTAGAACCCTTATGGTTCCGACTTTCCGGTCGGTGATTGTCTCTTCACGGAATAATTCAGATGGATCCATTGAGAGTTCGTCTATTGATTTTTTTTCTGTAGCCATACAGCCAATACTCCTCAGCCTAAAGTGTAATGTTCTAAATTATGTGACAAGGATATCAAACGTGAGCGCGTTAGACAAAATATTAAGATACGATGTGGGTGGACCCTGAAGTGACCTCAACAAGGGGACGAGCAAGTAATTTTGGTAATAATTTGACAGGAGTGAAAAAAGTGTTACATTGTTTCACACGGAGATGCGTGGAAACTCAGAATTAAGGGATAAAAATCCGAGTTAAGCCCTTGGGCATCTAGCGTTAGGATCTAAGAAATTAGGCAGCTATTCGACCAAAAATTCCTCGGAATGGAGCCTGGCACGCTAAAACGTAAGTGCCATCCTTAAACTTTAGAAACCATTGGCTAGAATCATCACAACCGCGAAATGGTGCAGATATTATGATTGATATCTACTCGATGATATGGCACTTAGTTAGTTGAAGAGTTACGAAAATTATATTTATATTTATTTAACCGCGTGATTTGTCCTTCAAAACTAGTCACGCATTTTATTGTCCTTGTTAATTGAGGTTTAGGTGTCAAGAAACAACAGAGATTCTCGTTTCAAGAAAAGAGGTAAGTCGTCTTCAGGGCAGTCCGGTATATCCGGTTTGCAAAGCGGCCGTCTAAAGATCTTAACCAACGCACAAACAGGCGTGAGTAGGGGGGTACTCGATGCGGCCCTTGAGTTCGGTTCCGAGTGTGGCGGATCTTGCGCTGAAGGTCGTATGGCAGAGGACGGATTCGTGCCTGATAGTTACCCTGTTGAAGAGCTGCCCGGCGCTGATACCAGCGATAGTATTAGGCAAAATGTTAAAGACAGTGACGGCACTGCTATTATCTTTTTTGGAGATATCGAAGATGAGCCTGAAGAGGCGCTTGATTATTGTGTGCAGCTAGGTAAAACGTACCGTCTGGTTAATGGTGGAGACCTCCAACCGGGTCAGGCAGGAAAGGTGATTGCGGATTTCATCAAAGAAAAGGGACTAATGACCCTTAATGTCACCGGTCCCAAGTCAAGCGCGACAGAACGTGCTCAGCGGTTCGGTTATGAGACTATGCGGGCGCTTCTGGGTCTTGGGCCTAAAAAACGTCGTAATCCTGAGAAATCCCAACCCACTACTGCTGATGAGAATGGATCAGCGCAAGTCTCTGATGGAGATCAAAACGGTAATGCGAACGGCAAGCCTAGGAGTAATAAGTCACCAGGACAGAGACGCAGACGTGGTTCAGGGAGGCGTTTTCCTCGTAATAAAGCATCTGATTCTCAGTCGGATGTAACCCAGGACTAACACCGGTACTTGCGTGATTAAAGACAGCTTACAGTCGCTGATTTTAGAGCTTAGAGCGTTCTCTAAGGAACGCGATTGGGATCAGTTTCACAGCCCTAAAAATCTCTCGATGGCGTTAGCGACGGAAACAGGTGAATTGATGGAGCATTTCCAGTGGATTACGGAGACTGAGTCACAAAATATAGATGATTCCAAAAAAGTAGAAGTATCTTTTGAGATGGCTGATATCTTGCTTTATTTAGTTCGTATGGCTGATATGTTAGAGATCGATCTCATAGAAGCTAGTCATCAAAAGATGGCTGTTAATCACAAAAAATATCCTATAGCGCTAAGTAAGGGTAAACATCAGAAATATACTGAGTTAAAGTAGGTTTGCTCTGATTGGCTAACTCATGTTCGCTTACAGACATCATTTCCATGCGGGTAATTTTGCTGATGTCTTCAAACATGCTCTTTTGTCACAATTAATTTTAAGCTTACAAAGGAAAGATCGGCCAATCGTTTATGTTGACACTCACGCAGGAATTGGGCACTACGACTTAACGCATCCGTGGGCTATCAAAAATAAGGAATTCGCTCAAGGTGCAGGCCGCATATTTGGGAGTACCGAATACCCACCTGAGATTAGCCCTTACCTTGAAATTCTTAATAGTGATAATGTAGGTAGCTATCTTCTCAGGTATCCAGGTTCCCCAGTGATTGCTAGACATCTTTTACGGCAACAGGATCGTTTGGTGCTAAACGAGTTTAACGCTTCAGATGTAAGGCAATTAAAACTGGTAAGTCAAGACTGGCCACGAACTGAGGTGCGAAGTGAGGATGGGTTCAGATTAACTAAGTCTGTTTTGCCACCAAAGGAGCGTAGAGGATTGATATTTATGGATCCCTCATATGACCGACCGGCAGAGTTTGAGCGTGTCGCATCCGCAATCGAAATGGGATTAAAAAAGTTTGCTACTGGAGTGTATGCCATATGGTATCCGGTGATTAATGAGTCAGTTACATGGGAATTGATACAAAGAGTAAAAAGATTTGGGAGCAAACCGGTGCTCCGATCGGAAATATACCTACCGAAAGTATTATTTCCAGGTTTGATGAATGCTTGCGGTCTATTGATAGTGAATCCTCCGTACCAGTTTGAGTCGGTTGTGGATGTTATTGGTCGTTGGTTGTTGGGCAGATTTGATTCGTCGGGTGACTGTCGACTCCTTAATCAGATGATAGATTAGAATTATGAGAGGCTATGGCGCTTCGGAAAACGAGTTGCCGCAACTCAACCCGAATGAGTGTGTGGCGATTCGAGACACCCTAAGTGAGTATCTAGGTCGAGAAGAGTATGTATCCAGCTCAAAGTTGAGGTCCGCTTATTCGTCTTTTAAGCGGCGCAATAAGGAAATATCCAGGAGTTCAATTTTAGGTGCCATCTTCCACCGTTTAGTCCTTGAGGAGCCTGACGACTTTAATCTAGATATGACCGAGATCACTAACGGCTGGACAGACCACAGACTCAGTCAATTTGATCTGCAAAACATTAAAGGCGCACGCAATCAACTAAATCAGTGGTCAAACAAATTATTCTGTGATTGGGTTAGCCTGGGTGACGTAGAAACCTCGATATATTGGAAAGATGAATCAGGTTCTTCGTGGCGTGCAAGACCAGATATTATTACTGAGGACTTTGTGATTGATCTCAAAACTTTTTCAGGGAAAAATCAAAAACGTTTTTTGAAAAATCGAGATCGTAATGGATTCCTAATTCAAGCAGGTCATTATTTGGATGGTCTCAAATATTTACACCATCGGTCATTTAATTTTGGGTTTTTATGTATCGACTTAACTAAGCCTTTTCGAATCCAGTTAGACATTTTAGAAGAGCCGCAGCTAGTTCGAGCAGAGGCGCTATTGTCTGAAGCAAAAGAGGCTTATATCAAAGGGTTTCGTGGAGTTCCCAGACAACATCCATAATCAAGATTAATATGAAAATATTTTTTCTCGGATAGACCATTTCCCTTTTTCTGTCCGTCCACTTTTAACGACTTTCAACCACGAGTACCTTCCATAATGACGAGCTCGTGAAATCAAGATCGAAAGATCTTTTGCGCTTATTGATTCAGATATGCCAATGAGTAACGTAGCCGTACCCCCTATATATGTTGAAGCCATGACCAAGTCTGTTCCTGATAAAGGCATTAGATGATTAATTTCGTTCGCATTATCTGAGGTATTCAAGTGCTCAGTTATGTTAGTTATGTCTGCTACGATGATCGTTGGTTGCTTCTTGGGGTTGGTAAAGTTAGGGCCGTATTTATTTTGGATCATATCTTCCAAAAAATATGTTGAAATAATGTCGGCGCTATTTTGGATATTGGAGGTTAACTGTATATAAATAGGTTTTTTCGCTGCGATAAAATCCCTGATTGTGCCAACGAGCTCAGTCGCATACAAATGACGCCAAACATTAAAGTTTGGGTCTAACTTGATTTCTGTGGATTTTGTTGCACCAATTGGTATTACAAATGTTGTTTCTTCACCACGAATCATTTTAGTTAATTTGATTTTATTACTGTCCCCAGATATCTCAAGCTCTAAGGGATAGGCCCAATTTCCGTTTTGATTGACAGTCAGTTGGTGGTTGGTTGGAGAGCTTTGCGTTAAGTTCGTATCAAGTGTCGGTGCGTCCACAGTTGAAATCCAAGTATCGAAAAAAAGAGTCAAATCCGAATTAGTATGGTTCTGGCAGGTATCTCGAATGTCGTGAAAACTCGCAGATTTATATTGGTATTCCAGCCAAAACTCTCTTAAACAATTGATAAACGGTTTATTACCGATAGTATTTCTTAACATATGGAAAACCATCGCTGCTTTACCATAACCAATTGTTGATGAGGCGGTGTGATGTCTGCTTGTAAATGCTTGGAGCGATTCCTCGTCTTCATCAGAGATTGATGCGTAATTTCTAAGCCATCCATAACGCATTTCTTTAGCCGCATTTTCGCTAGTTAGTGCTACCTGCCAATAATCAGCCATATAAGTGGTCAGTCCCTCCGACCAATTGCCGAGTTCATAGTCCACACGTACACCATTACCCCACCAGTTGTGCACTATCTCGTGCGGTAATGATTGGTTTTTAATGAATGGATACTTGAGAATTTTTTCACTGATATACGTAAGGGATGGCATCCCTAAACCGGCTCGATGGGGGCTGGATACGACAGTGAAGCTGGAGTACGGATAGGGACCAATGAGTTTTTCGTAAAAAATTATATAGCGCTCACAAAGATCCAGGTACTCCTTAGCTATATCAGCATTTTCCTCATTAAAGTACGTTTGCAAAAGGATCTTTTCCTCCATTCCGGTCATCACTTTTTGTTGGACCAACCAGTGGCCAATCATTAAATCAACACCTAGAATTGGTTTTGACATATCGAAGATGCTTACTGCATAACCATCTTCTTCCATGTGTGTGATTGGCAAGCCTGGTGCTATTGCCCTTAATTCAGCAACTGTTTTAACCCTTAGGCGCACCGTGCTTGGTTGATTGAAAAATGGATACCAAAGCCTGCTGCCTGGCAAAAACGCGTTGGTCGAAGTGCCCGACCAGTCTATGCGGCCGGAGGATTCAGCACTGCTACCTAGCTGATTTGGACGGGGTAACGAAAGTGAATAAGTAAGCCTGATTGTGGCTTCTTGCTCTCCGTTTCTGAGACTAAATACATGAGCGTCATAACTTTCTGTAATTGTTATTCCTGGTGCTGGATCCAAGGTTTCAATTGTAGACGCTTTGGATAAATAGAAGCGAGATGCACTTTCTGATAACGTAGTTTTAGCTTCTATGTGAACACGTCTCGCTTGTTCGTCATAAATAATGTCTAATGCGATATGAGGCGGTTCCGTGGCAAAAGCCTCAAAAGCAATGCCAAACACTAAAGCGCTCAGTACCCAACTAAGGGCCCTCGGTCTTATTGACAACATAACCATTGGTTATTTTTGGGCTGGTATTTTAGCCAGTATTTCCTTGATCTCATCATTACGCTTTATTTTGATGGGTAGCCAGTATCCGGGTGTCTGATTCTGAATAATGGCGATAAGATCACCACTGTCTGCTACGGGTTGCCCAGCGGCCTCTATGATCATATCGTTTGTCTGGAATCCGGATTGCTTGGCAATGCTGTTGTCTAGAACATCACCTACGACAACGCCAGTTTTGCCATCAATTAGGAAAAGTCCTAATTTATGTTTTTTATTCGATACTGAGCTTCCGGACGTTAAGAAAACTGCATCAGCAATGAAATCACCATCATCATTTATCAAATCAAGTGACTTACAAGAACTACCAATGTTGGTCGGAATCCAGGTAAATACATTATATTGACCGATAGCGTTTAATTGGCGTTTGACGCCAAAGCCATAGGTTAAGTGACCAGATCCAATGATCCCTACGATTAGGCGAGAAGTTTCATCTCTTGCCGCCTTTAAGCCTTCGGCGAACGCTCTGTCCCAGGTAAGTTGTGCCTGAATAAAGAATTCTAGTTGTTTTTCATCGCTTCCTTCGTGATATTGGAACACCTCTTTAAGCAATGATCTGTAACCCTGACTGGCATCAGCTGGTTTTGTCAGTTCGGTCATGTCGGCATCCCAGCCGGATGAAGATATCTTTGATATGACTTCCCTTGGGACGTTCAACGCATACAACGGGACGCGATTTTCTCGCGCAAAATTGAGGATCGGCATGTAGAGTTCCACATCAAAGCGCCAGGTTTCATACCAGCCCGTGTTCGCTAAAAAATCCTTTACTGATAGTTGCCCGTTTACCCAAGCATCGAGAGTTGATTGGCTAGATTTAGGGAGCATTTCTAGTCCTATTGCTATTTGATCTCTGTGCGACAGCAGAGCTGATAGCATTTGTGTTTGCCACCGGTGATGCTGAGCTTGGTCGTGTTGCTCGCCCAGCAAAACAAAATCGACATTATTGATTTCTTCAAATACTGTCGAATGGGTTGCCTTCAATCCGCCCGCCTTGCTCGGGATTAACCATTCTCCTGCCGTTTTGCACAGCGCCTCATGCTCCGACGCCCAGGCTTCAGAGCCAGAGGACGTAATTAAAGACAAAATTTGTAATGTGATGAGGGTCAAGAAAATTTGACGAATTGAGAAGTGAAACATGCAAGTTATCCAATATAGGAAAATTAAGAAACAACCATTTTGATGAGATGAACGGAATTAAGTTCGGTTTTTAAACTTTTTATGACTGGTTGCCCTATTCAGACACCCGTTTTTCGCGCTTTTATTTTTCCGTGAATGAAGTCTTGATGTGTCACATACAGAAGATCTGACATTTTTCTTATGATGTGATCCTCGTGTGGATCCACGAAATCATCCGAATGGGCAATCGACCACATGGATGTGATGAGCTCGCATTTTTGATCATATGTGAACTCTTTATTGATAATTCTTGCGAGCGGGTGGTAAGAAGTGGGACGATTCTCCGGGATAGATGCTACCGTTAAAAGCTCTTGAGCCTCTGTTTTGCTGCTCTCAGTGAGACTGCTTAGGGACTCTGCAGCGACCACGAGATCCTTATCTGTAACATCTCTATCAACGCGAGCGGCCTCATACAGTAAAGAAGCCACTGCGGACTTGATATCGCTTGCTTTCGATGCATCAGTTGTAGCTGTCGATTGTGATTGAAATAGTTGAGAAATTTTTTTTATGAAGGTCATCATGATTGAATCTAGTGTCTAGTCTTAATTTTTAAACCAATTTCTTTATATTTAGTCTATCTTACAGATTATCCGCGTTACATCGGTAAGAATCATTGGGGCGTTCATTACGTATGAGAAAACATATCAAAATTCGAGGGGCGACTCAAAATAACCTCAAGAATATGGATTTGGACCTTCCGCTCGGAGAAATTATTGCCGTAACTGGAGTGTCAGGTTCCGGAAAGTCTTCCTTGGTCTTTGACACCCTTTATGCTGAAGGACAGAGGCGGTATGTGGAAACTTTTTCCTCTTACGCTAGACAATTTCTCGATCGTATGGACCGACCATCAGTTCAAAGCATAGAGGGGATTCCTCCCGCTATTGCGATTCATCAAGTGAATGCGGTGAAAACATCCCGCTCCACTGTCGGCACGATGACCGAACTTTCGGATTATTTAAAGTTACTGTTTGCTAAGTATGCAAGACTGTATTGTGAAGGTTGCGCACAACCGGTTGAGATTGATGATCTAGATACCATCATGTGTAGATTGGCTGATCAGCAACTAGATCGGGTCGTTGTAAAGGCTCCTGTTGTTGTGCCCGAGAATTTCACGGCAGAAGAAATCGAAGGTTACTTAGCCGCTCAGGGCTATGATCGTTTGATTCGCGCGAAAGATCAGACTTATGTTGTTATCGATCGGTTTGATTTGAACGTTGTGGAAGAATCGAGGTTGAGAGAGGCTATTGAAGCCGGATTTCGTGTTGGTCAAGGGAAGTGTTCTGTTGCACCTTACTTGATGGGCGAAATAGCGAATGACGCGGTAAGTTTTAGCAATCGATTTCATTGCGCTAGTTGTAATATTGACTATTCTCCGCCAAGCGCTGGGTTATTTTCTTTTAACTCACCGGTAGGTGCTTGCTCAACTTGTAGAGGCTTTGGCCGCGTAATTGGTATCGATATGGATTCGGTGGTATCGAACACCAAGCTTTCACTTGAGGGCGGGGTAGTCCGTCCTTGGCAGACTGATAGCTATTCTGATTGTCAAAACGAGCTACTTGAGTCTGCTCTTCGACGAAATATTGCTATTGACACGCCTTGGTGTGATATGAGTCAAGACGACAAACAGTGGGTTTTAGAGGGTGATCCTGAGTGGGTTAGTTGGCGCAAATCTTGGCCAAAGTATTGGTATGGAGTTAGACGTTTTTTTGAGTGGCTTGAGACAAAAGCTTACAAGATGCACATAAGGGTCCTACTTGCCAAATATCGATCATATTCGATTTGTCCAGATTGCAATGGCAGTCGGTTAAAGCCGAGTGCTCTACTCTGGCGCATCGGATCAAACAAATCTGGAGAGGACAATACAGCAGTTCCTTTTGAGCACCCAGGTCTTGAGTTGGATAGCGAGGAATTAATCACCATTAGTGGCATGTCAATTCATCAATTAAATACGCTTCCAATATGCGATTTGAAAAGATTTATCAATAAAGAAAAGAATCGTTGGCAAGAGATGAGTAAAGATGATTCGAGCCAATTAATTTTGGATCAAATCATATCGAGATTAGATTTTTTGGAAGATGTAGGTCTGGGGTACTTGACGCTGGATCGGCAGTCTCGAACTCTATCTGGAGGAGAAACTCAACGATTAAACTTAGCGACCGCGTTGGGCGCATCATTAACGCAAACCTTGTTTTTACTGGACGAACCCTCTATTGGCTTGCATCCAAGAGACATTGAGAAGGTGATTTCGGTAATTAATCGACTCAAACAAAATGGAAATACAATTGTGGTGGTTGAGCATGATCCACAAATCATACGCGCTGCGAGTTTTTTGTTGGATATTGGACCGCAGGCAGGAGAGAACGGTGGATGTGTCGAGTATTTTGGCAGAACAAGTGGCTTAAGTACCGATTCTGGCCTCACGGCCGAATATTTGCTGGGTGTGCGTTCAGTTGTAGATTCCATATCCAACAAGCCAGTTGATACAGGAAAAACTCAGTGGTTAGGTGTATTGGGTGCTAGCCGCAATAATCTGAAGCACATTGATGTCGATATTCCACTGGGCCATTTGGTTTCGATCACTGGAGTGTCTGGATCTGGAAAATCAACGTTTATTGAAGATACTTTATTTAAAGAAATATCTCGACATATAGAAGGGAAAGGAATCTCTACTGATGGGGTCGGAGGCTTCAAAAATTTAGATTTGATTAACAAAGTCGTTATGCTGGATCAAAGGCCAATCGGTAAATCGTCTCGCTCTAATCCTGTCAGCTATGTGAGCGCATTGGATGGTATACGAGATCTATTTGCTGCTTCACCTGGAGCATTGAAGGCTGGTTTCGATAAAAGTTATTTTAGTTTCAATTCCGGGAAGGGCAGGTGTCAAAATTGTTCTGGTAGTGGCTTCGAGTTGGTGGAGATGCAATTTTTATCAGATGTTTATCTCCGATGTAACCAATGTAACGGCAAGAGATACGGTAAAGATGTTTTAAAGATTCAGATCGACTTACCAAATATCGGTTCGGCCAATATTGATGATGTTCTAAATCTAACGATATCGGAAGCCATACTGGCTTTTAAGGATTTAGGAAAAACTTCTCGTAAGCTACAACCTTTAGTTGATGTTGGTTTAGGGTATTTGAAATTGGGTCAGCCCGTACCGACGTTATCCGGAGGAGAGGCTCAAAGGCTAAAGCTTGCAAGTTACATCTCCGAAGCATCTACTCGGTCAGTTAACCAAACGCTCTTCTTACTCGATGAGCCGACGACCGGTTTACATTTCCATGACGTTAAGAAATTACTTATTGCACTGCGGGCGCTCGTGAACCTCGGAGCTTCGATCGTGGTAGTTGAGCACAACTTAGATTTAATCGCCGCATCTGATTGGATTATTGACTTAGGTCCTGAAGGAGGTGATGGGGGGGGTGAAGTTGTATGCTTTGGATCTCCCGAAAGGATATCAGAGGAGACATCCTCTTTAACGGGGTATGAGCTATTACATTTTAATAGGACTCATTCTGATGGTTCGATGATGATCGATGACGATCAGCCGAGTTCAGGTATCGGCGAGTTGGTTCCAAGCGCGATATCTATAAGGAATGCAAGGGAAAATAATCTACAGGGTGTGAGTGTCAACATTCCTCATCAAAAAATGACTGTTATTACGGGACTTAGCGGTAGCGGCAAATCCTCTCTGGCGTTTGACATCATTTACGGGGAGGGTCAAAGGCGTTATTTAGAGTCTTTGAATGCGTATGCGAGACAATTTATTCACATTGGTAAGAAGCCTGACGTTGATGCCGTTTATGGCATTCCACCGGCCGTAGCGATTGAGCAACGCACTAGCCGTGGGGGAATTAAAAGTACCGTTGGAACCGTAACCGAGACTTACCATTACTTGAGACTACTGATGTCAAAAGTTGGGACTCAATATTGCCCAGACTGCCAAGTTAAAATTGAACCGCAAAATCCAAATACGATTGTTGAGCGATTACTAGACCAATACGCAGGCATTCATATTGGATTCTTAGCTCCTTTAGTCCGTTCTCGAAAAGGAGTATACAAAGACTTAGCTGAGACTTTCCGAAAAAAAGGATTTACGCACCTTTTAGTGGATAACGTCTTCGTCAAAACAGATGATTTTCCTAATTTAGATCGTTACGTAGAACATACGATTGAGCTACCACTGGCGAGTATCAAAGTTTCGGAAACACAACGTGGAGAAATTTCCGATATTGTTGAAAATGCTCTGAGCTTTGGAGATGGATTTTTTAATGTCATTTCGGACATTGACGGTTTATTATCCGGCGGAGTTTATGAACAGCAAAGCTTTTCAAGTAAAAGAGCATGCCCTTCATGTCAACTATCGTTCGATGAGTTAGATCCACGTTTGTTTTCGTTTAATTCTAAATATGGATGGTGTGACACTTGCCAAGGGACAGGGCGGACACTTGAGTGTAAGGCAAGTGCCATTAAGAGCCTCAAGGATGAGATTGAAGTAGAAACTGAGAGGGCGAAAAATACGGATGATTCAAGTAGGGCTGTATGCGGAACATGTGACGGAATTCGATTGAATGCTCAGGCGAGAAGTGTTGTTTGGAAAGATCTTACAATAAACGATTTAGTCTCTACTTCCGTTAGGTCTCTCTATCGGTCGCTTTCAGAAATCCAGTTAACAGAACGAGAACAGTTAATTGCGAACGACTTACTGAAGGAGGTCCTATCTCGTTTACGTTTTTTGACCGAGGTTGGTTTAACTTACTTGACGTTAAACCGTTCCGCACCAACCCTGAGCGGTGGTGAGTCTCAACGTATGCGTTTGTCTGCGCAGTTAGGGTCAAACCTGCGCGGTGCCGTGTATGTTTTGGATGAGCCGACAATTGGTTTGCACTCTAGAGATAACGATGTGCTATTGAGAGCGCTCAAACATCTTCAAAATAATGGGAATACTTTGGTAGTGGTTGAACATGATGAGGACACAATCAAGCAAGCTGATTTTGTAGTTGATTTAGGACCAGGTGCGGGTAGTGAGGGAGGGCATATCATCTCGCTCGGTTCTCCCTTAGAGATTATGCGCGATGATGCTTCCATCACAGGGCGTTACTTAACATTGAAGAAATGTAACTCGGTCAGCGATAAAAATCGAGTTAAAAAATCAACTGATTTCATACAAATCAACGGCGCAACACGTAATAACCTTAAAAGCGTTGATGCCGAAATACCTATTGGTCATCTAACTGTAATTACGGGCGTATCGGGTAGTGGTAAATCCAGTCTGATTCGAGGCGTATTACGGGCAAACATGGATCAATTTGTCTCAAGATCTAAACCAGATATTCAAATCCAAAGTTTTTCAGATTGTTCGAATATCTCAGGAATGCAATATTTTTCTAGAGTAATTGAAGTCGATCAATCACCTATTGGCAAAACATCGCGTTCTTGTCCTGCGACTTATACGGGCATCTGGGATGAGGTAAGAAAGCTATTTGCAGCGACAACCGAGTCGCGAGTCCGAGGATATGGTTCCGCTCGATTTAGCTTTAACACTAAAGGCGGTCGCTGCGAGGGCTGTGAAGGCCAAGGAATACAAAAAATAGCGATGAATTTTTTACCTGATGTGCGAACCGTATGCGAAGTGTGCAGCGGTGACCGGTTTAGTAAAGATACCTTACAGATTCGGTATAACGACCACTCAATAGCGGATGTATTGAATCTTAGTATCAAAGATGCTGCGGAGCTCTTCAGTGCGCATCCGAGAATTAACAAAAAACTTATCCTACTGAATGAATTAGGTTTGGGCTATTTAAGGCTTGGTCAACACAGTAGCACTTTGTCAGGGGGGGAGGCTCAAAGAGTTAAGCTAGTGTCAGAATTATCTAAATTTCGAGTTGATACTGATGATCGCTCTGGGCAGTCTGGGCAAAATCGAACATTATTCGTACTCGACGAACCTACTGTTGGACTACATATGGCGGATGTTGAGAAGTTAATTGAAACACTTAGGCGGCTCTCTGATGCGGGAGGGACCGTTGTAGTTATAGAGCATAATACTGACGTGATTGGCAGCGCAGATTGGGTGATTGATTTAGGGCCAGAAGGTGGTGAAGAGGGTGGTTATGTGCTGTTCCAAGGTTCGCCAGACCGTTTGGCTAAGCAAACCTCTCTAGCTACTGGCAAAGCCCTCAAGAGTTTATTCAGGTAAAGTGCACAAGGTATTACTCTAGCTGTTTAATGGTGCTTAACTGACTTCAAATTTTTATTCGACCAACATTGATTTTAGTCGCATAAACAGTTATCAATATCACAATATACTGTTTTAAAGAGAGCAGTTCTTACTTATTTAGGGGAGCATGACCGTGATGAAGTTCATCAGTAAAGTTTTTTTGACGGGCCTTTTCACCGCCTTACCTGTACTGGCAACTATTTATCTACTGGTTTGGTTGTTTACGACAGCAGAGTCTTTTATGGTCTCTCCATTGCAAATGATCCTACCTGAAGGAACGTATGTTGCTGGTATGGGACTTGCTGCTGGCTGTGCCGCAGTATTTGTAATAGGCATATTAATGCGTGCATATGTCATACGCAGTATCTTTAATTTGACTGAGCGATTTTTTTTGAAAGTACCTCTAATAAAGACGATATATAGCGCTCTTAAGGAGTTTTTTGGACTATTTGCGGGCGATGACAAGGGCGAGAATTTCCAGGTGGTAATGGTAGATATGCCGAATTTGGATGTTAGGCTCCTGGGATTTCTGACTCGTGAAGAATTTTCTGATTTGCCGCCTGGCATGGTTCCTGACGGTCGTGTTGCAGTTTATCTTCCGATGAGTTACCAGATCGGCGGGTACACGATATTTGTACCCCGCTCCCAGCTCACGCCGATCGATATGCCGCGCGAGCAAGCCATGCGGTTGGCTGTGACCGCTGGGATTCAGCAATCTAAGAAAAATGACTGATTTGCTTCAGCGATAAAAAAGGCTCCTGATAGGAGCCTTTTTTATCGCTATTAAGTTGTCTTCTAAAGAAGTGGAACCAATAACAACGCCACGATATTGATGATTTTAATCAGTGGGTTTACCGCTGGGCCTGCAGTATCTTTGTATGGGTCACCAACAGTATCTCCAGTCACAGAGGCTTTATGAGCATCAGAACCTTTACCGCCACAGTTGCCATCTTCAATATATTTTTTTGCGTTATCCCAAGCGCCTCCACCTGTCGTCATTGAGATCGCGATAAATATACCGGTGATAATTGTTCCTATGAGTAATCCACCAAGAGCTTTAACTCCTTCGCCTGGTCCCATCAGCCAATTCACGCCGAATGCCACCACAATTGGGGCAAGAACTGGCAGCAAGGATGGGATCATCATTTCTTTAATAGCTGAGCGAGTCAGGAGATCAACAGCCTTTGAGTAATCAGGTTTTCCTGTTCCTTCCATAATGCCGGGAATTTCTCTGAACTGACGCCTTACCTCATTAACCACGGAACCCGCTGCACGTCCCACAGCCTCCATAGCCATGGCACTGAAAAGGTAAGGGATCATTCCGCCAAGGAATAGGCCAATAATGACTGCAGGATCTGATAAAGAGAACTCAACCAGTTTGCCCGCTGATTCAAGTGTATTTGTATAGTCTGCAAATAAAACCAAAGCAGCTAATCCAGCGGACCCAATAGCGTAACCTTTGGTCACAGCTTTAGTAGTGTTACCAACGGCATCTAGTGGGTCAGTAATATCTCGAATTTTTGAGGGCAGCTCTGCCATTTCAGCAATCCCGCCCGCATTATCAGTAATAGGACCGTAGGCATCTAGAGCTACGACCATACCTGTCATAGACAGCATAGCGGTTGCTGCGATTGCAATTCCGTACAGTCCCGCCAGACCGTAAGAAGCGCCGATAGCAACGCATACTGCCAGCACTGGAAGCGCCGTCGATTTCATTGATACGCCTAAGCCAGCGATAATGTTGGTTGCATCACCAGTCTCTGATGCTGCTGCAACATGCCTGACGGGTGCGTATTCAGTTGAGGTGTAGTACTCAGTGATAACAATCAGAACACCGGTTAAAACAAGTCCAACCAGGCCAGCATAGAACAGGTTGATAGCCTCGCTACCCATCATTGAATCCGTTATAAAGTAAAATGCGACGGCAGCGATAACGCCGGAGACAATCACTCCTTTGTAGAGCGCGCCCATGATACTGCCGCCCTCGGAGGCCTTGACGAAGAAGGTTCCGATTATCGAGGCAATAATTGATGCGCCACCAAGCACAAGGGGATAAATTATTGCAGTCTCACCCATGTCACCCATCATGAGCCCACCCAGTAGCATTGTTGCTACGATAGTAACCGCATAAGTTTCAAATAAGTCGGCTGCCATCCCTGCGCAATCCCCAACATTGTCACCCACGTTGTCGGCGATAACCGCTGGATTCCTTGGATCATCCTCTGGAATCCCTGCCTCAACCTTACCAACTAGATCTGCTCCTACGTCAGCGCCCTTAGTAAAGATGCCGCCACCTAATCGGGCAAATATCGAAATTAGCGATCCACCAAAAGCAAGACCAATTAGAGCATGTAATGCTTCATCGGTATCCCCAGTGAGGTGGGAGACAACACCAAAGTAACCTGCTACTCCAAGCAGACCAAGACCAACCACTAACATGCCTGTGATAGCCCCACCCCTGAACGCAACATTCAGGGCGGCATTGATTCCATTATTTGCTGCCTCTGCCGTCCGCACGTTCGCGCGAACAGAGATAAACATACCAATGTATCCCGCTGCACCTGAGAGTATTGCTCCGACCAGAAAGCCTATGGCTGTGTACCAATCAAGAGCGAATCCGAGCGCAACAAATAAAATAATACCGACAACGGCGATACTATAATACTGTCTATTTAGATAAGCCTGCGCACCCTGCTGAATCGCGGTGGCAATTTCCTGCATCCGACTGTTACCGGCTGGCTGGCGCAAAATCCATTGAATTGAAAGTGCGCCGTAAATTACGGCTACAATCGAGCAAACTAAGGCTATCACGAGTCCTGAAGACATCAACGTCCCCCCTTACTTTTTGTAGTTAAGTGGCCGATAAGGGTCGGCCAAATACCCTAAATTCCTCAGCAGCCATTCCCAAAAATTCAAGTGAGAGGCGCTTCTTTTAAATTTTATTTGCGCAGAATTGTACCTGAAAATAACAATTAACTCTTAAAAACCACTAAAGTTTGAAGTCCATCCCGATTTTTTTAGCGACCAATTTATTCTTTAGTACAACATATTTTGGTAGCCCGTCCTTAAATGGTGGGTAGGCTTCGCCTTTAATGAGCGGCTTAAGGTAACGTTCGCAACTCGGAGTTATGCCAAAGCCATCATTACTGATAAATTTTTTTGGCATTTTCTTTTCTACATTAGCCACTCGAGATAACGGCGTGCTGCTAATTTGCCAACGGTACGGACTGTCTGATATACGTTCAATTGTAGGCATTACTGCGTTGTGACCTTGCATTGCAAGCTTAACCGCTGACTCCCCAAGTGCGTAAGCTTGATCAACATCAACTTTAGACGCGATATGCCTTGCTGCTCTTTGGAGGTAGTCTGCTACGCCCCAATGATACTTGAGCCCAAGGTCATTTTTAATGATATTCGCTATGACGGGTGCCACCCCTCCTAATTGGGCATGTCCAAAGGCATCTGTGAGGCCTTGATCAGATAAAAATTTTCCGTTTGCACCTTTGACTCCTTCTGAGACAACAATAGAGCAATAACCGCACTTCCTGACCTTTTCTCGAACTTTTTTGATAAACCTCTTACGGTTAAAAATAACCTCAGGAAATAAAATGACAATAGGTAACGGGCTGTCAGTAGTGGAAGCGAGCCCGCCAGCCGCTGCAATCCAACCTGCATGTCGTCCCATCACTTCAAGAATAAAAACTTTAGTCGATGTTTTCGCCATAGAGGCTACGTCAAAACTTGCTTCCCGAGTTGAAACGGCAACATATTTTGCAACTGACCCGAATCCAGGGCAGCAGTCTGTGACCGGCAAATCATTATCTACAGTTTTAGGTATGTGTATCGCTTGTATTGGATAATTCAATCCTTTTGATATTTTCGATACTTTTAAACACGTATCGGCTGAGTCACCTCCTCCATTGTAGAAAAAATATCCAATATTGTGCGCCTTGAAAACAGCTATTAAGCGTTCGTATTCAGCCCTATTTTGTTCGAGTGATTTGAGTTTATAACGGCAAGATCCAAACGCGCCCGCGGGAGTATGTTTAAGCGCCGAAATTGCGCTTACGGATTCCTTTGATGTATCCACTAAATCTTCAGTTAGCGCTCCAATGATGCCATTCCTGCCAGCATAAACATTTCCTATCTTGTGTTTGTTCTTTCGGGCCGTTTCAATGACACCAGCAGCAGAAGCATTAATGACAGCGGTAACACCGCCAGACTGTGCATAAAAAGCATTGGATGGTTTTCTCATCGTATTACCTAAATAGTTAATGAACTAGAGGACTTATTATTAATGGCGTTTTGGGACGGTTTAGTGAGAATCCGATTACTCAGAGTTAAGGGTTTCAAATATTTTATCTCGTATCGATTCTAGTGACCCGACCCCTGAAAATTTTGCATATTTGGGTGCGTAACCGTCTAGTTTTTGAGCTAAATTGGAATAATAACCAATTAAAAGTTCGGTTTGTTCGTGATAAACCTCTAAACGTTTCTTGATTGTTTCTTCCATGTCATCATTCCTCTGTACCAGTGGTTCTCCAGAGACGTCATCTATGCCCTCTTGCTTTGGTTTGTTAAATACTACGTGGTAAGTTCGTCCAGAGTCTGGATGCACGCGGCGCCCTGACAGACGGTTAATAATTTCTTCGTCGTCAACATCAATCTCAATTACATAATCAATATCCACACCGGCGTCGCTCAAAGCATCCGCTTGAGGAATAGTTCTGGGAAAGCCATCGAAGAGGAAGCCATTAGCACAGTCTTCTTGACTGATTCGTTCTTTTACAAGACCAATGATTACTGCGTCAGGGACGAGCCCTCCAGAATCCATGAATTTCTTAGCCTCAAGTCCTAAGTTTGTCCCGTTTTTTACTGCGGCTCTCAGCATATCTCCTGTTGAGATTTGCGGGATGTCGTACTTTTTCATGATATAAGTCGCCTGTGTGCCTTTGCCTGCCCCAGGCGGTCCAAGTAATATTAATCTCACTTTGATTCCTTATTTTACTGTTAGTCACTTCTTTAGTTAATCTCGGAAGGCATAACCATAGTTTTTTTTACTTTTTATTAAATTTAAAACAAAAATTATAGCGTGCTGGCGAGCTGACGCGCTCTTTCAAGGTCGGCAGGAGTATCGATTCCCGGCGCAGGCGGAGTATGAGTCAGTACGGCAATTATTTTGTGTCCTGCCTGCAGTATCCTTAATTGTTCTAGTTTCTCCTGATTTTCAAGCAGACTATGAGGCAGGTCTGCATACTCGATTAAAAATTTTACTCGATATCCATAAATTCCAATATGACCCAATGCAGCATAGTCAACCGGAAGAGCTTTTTTTTCTGCCGAAAAGGTATCTCTTGACCAAGGGATTGGTGCTCTAGAAAAGTAAAGGGCGTAATTTTTATGATCTATGACAACCTTAACTAGATTGGGATCGAAAAGATCTGCCCGTTCTGTGATGGGAAAACATATTGTTGAAACTGCGGCGCTTGACGTAACCGCTAATGCTTCAGCAACAGAGGTCACTAATTCAGCAGGAACAAATGGCTCATCGCCTTGCAGATTGACGATTACATCCTCTAAATCCCAATTCTTTTTTTCTACTATTTCTGCGATGCGATCAGTCCCGCTTTGATGATTTGTGCTGGTCATGATTACCTCGCATTCAGGATTTTTTACTGATTGGGCAATACGTTCGTCATCGGTCGCCACGATCACTTCTGAAGCTCCCGACCTTTGTGCGACGTTAATGACGTGATTGATGATTGTTTGTCCATTTATCGTGGACAATAGCTTCCCAGGAAATCGAGTAGATTCGAAGCGAGCAGGGATGACGACTTTAAAATTCACAACTATCTCAGGATGTTTGGCTAGTTAGTCGACAAGAATTTGGCGGGCTTCTTCTTCTAGCATAATTGGTATTCCATCCTTGATCGGGAAAGCGAGTTTACATGGTTTGCACGCTAATTCACTCTTCTCTGATTGTAAATCTAGATCGCTTTTGCATATAGGGCATACCAATATATCAAGCAGTTTTCTATCCATGACAACTTTTAAGTTTCTCTATGATGGTTTGAATGAGTTGGCCTTCGAATTGTGCACTGACTGGAAGAAACCAACACTCTTTCCCCCCAATATCTCTGCATTTTACCGCATCTTTTTCAGTCATTATGACGATATCATGCTCAATTTCATTGAGGTCTGCAGCGGAGTATTCATGATGATCTGGAAAGGGTTTGGTGTTGGGTCGAAGACCTAGTGCGTTTAGATGCTGAAAAAATCGCTCTGGATTTCCAATCCCGGCGATGGCCGTAACTGGATTTTTAGACAGATCGGCTGCGTTACACGTAATTGTCGGGTCAGACAGTTTATGAAAGGTTTCTCCAACAAGCTTCATACTGATCGTTGGCACATTTAGGTTTAAATTATCTGTTCCATTAATAAGGACTAGATCACATGTTCGAATCCTTGACGTTGGTTCCCTTAGGGGCCCAGAGGGCAGTAGTAGACCATTTCCAAACTTACGATCCCCATCAATCACTACGATTTCCATGTCTCTTTCTAGCTCATAGTGTTGTAGTCCATCATCACTAATTATTACATTTATATTTTGATACTTTTTAAGCAGTTGCAGTGCACTGTTAACCCGCTTAGGCCCAACCCAGACCGGACAAGGAACGTTATGTGAGATGAGAATGGCTTCATCGCCAACTTCAGATGAGGTATTGATATCTGTAACTTCACGTTCTGTTCCATCACCTAGGTAACCCCTTGTGATGACGCCCGGGGTAAAACCCGAATCCTTTAGGGCATTAGCAATTGCAATTACTGCTGGTGTTTTTCCAGTTCCACCCACGGTGATGTTACCCACAACGATGATGGGCACGTTAATTTTTGTTGAATTGAGTATGCCCATACGAAATAGTAGTCGCCTAGCCGCAGTTAATAGCAAGAAAACTAGCGCCAGAGGCAATGAGGCAATTGATAGCGCATTTAGGCGCGCCCATGAGCGTGGCACTTATTTTAAGTCCTTTATGTCAGCAAGGAAGACGCCCATTGGTTTAGGATGTTGTAATTCTTGTTGTAATTTGGCTAACGACGAATGCCTTGGCATAGCAATCAGTTTAGTTCTTTTGCGTCGTGAAAGTGATGCGTCCATAGCCGGCTAATCGAGCGGCTTCCATGGTGTAAATGACCGATTGATGAGTTGTATTAGAGTCAGCGCTGATAATGATTACAGGGTCAGAGCCCGCACCTGCAATTTGCCGAAGTATCTCTGCGAAAAGGACTGGACTTTCCATGGGCACTTCACGACCATTAACAAAGTATTGTCCAGCCTGCGAGATGGCGATTTCAAGTTTATCGATAGGCTGATCAACGGTATTTGCATCAGCCACCGGCAGGTTGATTTTTAGTTCGGCGTATTTTGAATACGTGGTTGTGACAGCCAAGAAGATGACAATTACAATTAAGACATCAATGAATGGAACCAGATTTATGTCGGGTTCTTCTCTAAAAGAGGTTCGTCGAAAATTCATAATTAAATTTAGTCAGTTCTTTTACCGTGGGTCATTTCTACTAGTTTTACCGCTTGCAGTTCCATCTGGACCATTAAAGAATCTACTGTTGATCGGAAGTGGCGATAAAATACGAGACTTGGCAGTGCTACGATAATTCCAAATGCGGCGTTGTAAAGCGCAATTGAAATCCCATGTGCGAGCCGAGCTGGATCAGTGATACCGGTAGGCGTGGATGCGCCGAAAATTTCAATCATCCCGATGATTGTTCCCAATAAGCCTAGTAGCGGCGCCATTGTGGCGATGGTTCCAAGAGTAGTAAGGTAGCGGTCCATCTCATGAGCAACTTCAAGACCAGTTTCCTCAATCGCTTCCTTCATTACCTCTTTGGTGCTTCCTAGATTTTTTAACCCTGCGACGAACACCCGTCCTAGTGGTGAAGAGGCTTCAGTTTTTGATATGAGGTCCTGAGTTACGCCTGACGTCTTTAGTTTGCTCACTGTCTCGCCGAGTAAGTTTTTGGGAACCACGGCCTCGCGTCTTAGCGAGTAAAAGCGTTCAGCAATAATTGCTACCGCAATGACAGAGCAAAATATAATCGGCCAAATTGGCCATCCGGCAGCTTTGATGATTTCGATCACGATATAAACCTTTGGGTACTAGTTACTTAGGCCACCACTTTAAACGTCGGAGTTACTACCAGCAAGTTCAACGTTGTATATTTTTACTTTATAAAATATAAATGATGTTAAGTATAAGACTTAACAATAGTTTTTGTGTGCCGACTGTGGATAAGTTTGTGGGTAAATTCATGTCAATGGAGGTTAAATAGTCATATTTCACAGACGAATTCTGAGCATAATTACCCCGAAATAAAAAATATGTATATAAATCATATATTTATCTAAATTTTTAAGTTAAACTCGTGTTTATAAATGATTTTTTACCAAATTGTGACGCTTGTGGATTACTCACCAAAAAAAGTTCGTTGAATGTCAATAGTTTACTTAACCAGGTCATGTTTTTTGCCATAGAATGCGTGCTTATAACGTCCAAATTAATTTTACTGGTGAGCAATATGAGTGAAAGCGGCATTCAATCTAAAGTCCTGTCTGTCTATCAAGTTACGAAAACAGTCAAATCATTGATCGAGGGGCACTTTTCGGAGATCTGGGTTAGAGGTGAAATTTCGAATTTTGTTCGAGCTGCATCAGGTCATTGCTATTTCTCTTTGAAAGATGAATTGAGTCAAGTTAGATGTGTCCTATTTCGCTCTCGTACGAGTGATATTGAATTTAATATCTCTGATGGGCTTGAGGTGGAAATATTAGCGGCTCCCTCAATGTTCGAAAAAAGGGGGGAATTCCAATTAATCGCGCAACTAGTTCGTAAATCTGGTCTTGGTCGTTTATTTGAGTTATACGAGACTCAAAAAAGAAAATTTGCGCGCGAGGGGTTGTTTGACTTAAGTAACAAGATTCCGTTATCCCGGTTCCCTAAAACAATAGGGGTCGTTACTTCACGAGACGCTGCTGCACTTCGAGATGTTTGTAAAACGTTAGCCGATCGTGCGCCCAACGTATCAGTAATTATTTATCCCTCACCGGTGCAAGGTGTCGGAGCCGGTAAAAAACTGGCAGAAGCGGTTACGCTAGCTAGCGACCGTTTGGAGGTTGAGGGACTGATCGTTTGTCGCGGAGGCGGCAGCCTTGAAGATTTATGGGAGTTTAATTCTGAAGACCTAATCCGAGCAATTGTTCGATGCCCAATTCCTGTTATTTCTGGGGTTGGGCATGAAGCTGACACTACATTGGTTGATTTTGTATCCGATTATCGTGCGCCGACGCCGACGGCCGCCGCGACCGCTGCAGTATCTGCTTTTGATGAAATCAGCCTCGATCTTCAAAGGTTTTTAGCTAGAATGACTAAAAACATTCTAAGTAAGCTGGATGCAAGTCAGCAGAATATTGATTACTTAAATCGTCGACTCATTCATCCAGGCAAACAAAATATTTTTTACGTCCATGAGTTGAATCGATTGGCAACAAGGCTCAACAACGGCATGAAGCGATTACTACGCGGACAAGAAACTCGTTTAATCGCTAAGAAGGGTCAGCTTTCTCGGGCGAGACCTGATGTTAATCGTTCTTCAGAATTACTCCAAGATAGGAAAAAACGAATGGATCGTGAAATGGTTAGCATTATTAGTCAATTGCAAGTGCGTTTATCTATTGCGAAGAGTAGCTTGTCTCACCTTGATCCTGAGCAAGTTCTATGTCGAGGTTACTCAATAGTGAGAAGTACAGCGGGCGATATTGTGAGAAGTGCTGACTCTGTTTGCGTAGACGATCGATTGATTGTGCAACTGAGCGATGGTGCACTCGACACATTGGTTGCGGCAAAACGTTTGCGTGATTCCTAATTCAGCGTTCTAGAGTCTGTAAGACTTGTCGAATACAAGATTGGGTATCAGGTTCGTACGGGTCAACTACATGGTCAATTGTAAAGCTACGCAGCCAAGTCAGCTGCCGTTTGGCCAATTGGCGAGTGGCTGCAGAGCCTTTATCGACTAGAGTATCCTTATCGTAATGTCCATCTAGAAATTCCCAAACCTGTCGATAACCAACGCATCTCATCGAAGGCATGTCTAACGACAGTTTCCAATTTTTCTTAAGGTTGATTACTTCATCGATTAATCCCTTGTTAATCATTTGTTTGAATCGACTATTAATGTGCTTGTGTAATGTTGTCCGTGATTCAGGCACAAGCGCAATATCGATTGTATTCAAGGAGCCTTTTTTCGTATCTGGTTTGTTGAGTAGTTTGCTCATGGGTTCGCCCGTTATTTGGAATACTTCCATTGCGCGCTGAATTCTCTGAGAGTCATTAGGGTTCAGTCTATGTGCTGTTTCAGGATCTATTTTACGTAATTGGTTATGAATATGAGGCCATCCGTGTTGTTTTGCATCCGAGTCAATCACTTCGCGAATTTGGGTATTCCGCTCGGGTAATTTATTTAAGCCAGTCTTGAGTGTTTTGTAGTACATCATCGTGCCTCCGGAAAGCACTGGGATCGCGCCACGGAGAGTAATTTCATGAACAATTCTCTCTGCCTCTAGTTTGAACTTTGCGGCGGAGTAGTGCTCGTTTGGATTTAGAATATTAATCAAGTGATGAGGACACTGTACTAATTCCTCGGCATTTGGCTTGGCCGTTCCAATATCCATATGACGATAGACAAGCGCGGAATCTATGCTGATAACTTCAATTGGAAAATGCCGGGCTAGTTCGATGCAGATACTAGTTTTGCCGCTGGCCGTTGGGCCTAAGAGGCAGATTGCCTCGGGTACAACGTCCTTTTTCATCTCGAACTACGGACTGACATGCGAGTGCTCATGTGACTATTGGCCACGCATAAACCTATGATCAAGCTCGGACAGCGAAATCTGAAACCAAGTGGGTCGACCATGATTACATTGGTCAGACCGCTCGGTGCGTTCCATATCTCGAAGTAAGTTATTCATCTCTTCCACTGAGAGCTTTCGATTAGCTCGGACCGCAGAATGACATGCCAATGTCGATAGTATGTCGTTTCGATGTTCCTGTAGAACTCGTGTGGCGCCGAAATCGGTTATGTCGTTAATGACGCTCGTTACTAATGCAGATACTTTGCTTGCATCGAGAAAAGAGGGTATCGCCCTTATCGCGACGTTCTCGGGGCCGGAGATGGAAAATTCAAATCCTAACGTGTTTAATAGAGACGCATTTTCGTGTATGACTGCCATTTGAGTAAGATCTAATCCGACGTCAATGGGAATTAATAGTGCTTGCTTGGGAATTTCGTTTAAATCTAGTGCAGTTTTTAGTTGCTCATAAACAATTCGCTCGTGGGCGGCGTGCATATCAACAATGATGAGACCTTCCCGATTCTGGGTGAGAATATATATTCCGCTGAGTTGGGCAAGCGCGAAACCTAGGGGATAATCATGTTGTTTATTTTCGTCAACCTGATTCCAATCTGAAATATCTGTCGAGGTTGCTTCCTTTTCATCATAATCTGGAGAATCAGCGTTTTGTGAGATGTCAAGGCTGGTGAGGGGTCTCCCTCTTTTATCCATTGTAAATGCGAGATTATTTTGTAGCCGGGAGTGTTGTGGTGAGATTGTTGCACCTTGGGCTGAAAAAAATGAGTGAGTACTTTTTTTAGGTACGTGCTCCGCTGAAGAGAGTTTCTTTTCGATTGCATGGAAAACAAATTGATGAATGGCTTGGGACTGGTGAAAACGTACCTCTGTTTTTCTCGGATGCACATTTACATCGACTAATTTCGGGTTAATTTGAATAAACAGAATGTATGAAATTGATTTGCCATGATGTGTGACATCGCTGAAAGCTTGCCTTATTGCATGCGAGATTACTCGGTCGCGGATGAATCGACCGTTTATGAAAAGATATTGAGTATCTTTAGTGCCCCTATCATAGGCTGGTTGTTGAACAAACCCTCGGATATATAGGTTCTCGGTACCTTCTTCGACCCAAATGCTCGCATCAGTTAAATCAGTGCCAAGAACTTCACGAATTCGTGTTTCAATCGTTTTGGTATTCGCTCTTCGGCGAAGCTTACCGTTATGAGAAATTGAAAACTCGATAGCTGGATGAGCGAGTGCAGCTTGTTTGAATATTTCGTCGCAATGACCATACTCGGTGTTTTGTGTTCGAAGAAACTTTTTGCGGGCAGGGGTGTTGTAGTAGAGATTTTTAACGGAGACAATGCTGCCTTGCTCAAGTGCGCAGGGCCTGACTTCGGATACTCGACTCCCTTCGGCCCTGATTTCCCAGCCATGAGTGTCACTTTGATGTTTGCTGGATAGAACTAACTGCGATACAGAAGCAATTGATGCTAAAGCTTCTCCTCGAAATCCAAGGCTAGTTATTGACTCTAAATGGGCTAGGCTACTTATTTTGCTTGTTGCATGTCGTGATAATGCCAATGGAAGTTGATTCTTTGGAATCCCTGGACCGTTATCTGAAACACGAATTTCGCGCATGCCACCTTCAGCGATGGCAATGTTAATTTCGTTAGCACCTGAGTCGATGCTGTTTTCCAATAATTCTTTAAGAAGTGAAGCAGGTCGTTCAACAACCTCTCCGGCTGCAATTTGACTGATTAAGATATCCGGTAGAGGTTTTATTAAAGACATAATGATTAATGGTACAGAATTTGAACGACTAATTTTTCCTTAATGTAGAATTTAGTTCAGGTTAGGCAAGTCAAGAGTATTTTAGTGTTTGCAAGGGGGCGGAATGCAAGCGAGGAATATCTAGCTTGCGGGTTGAGAAATTTTTTCTCGATGAAAAGAGGAAGGGTATTTATTGATGTTAATTGGAATTCCAGCGGAGATAGTAGACGGTGAGAATCGTGTCGCAGCAACTCCAGAGACGGTCAAAAAATTCGTATCCAAAGGACTTCATCAAGTCATCATTCAAGCAGGAGCTGGGAAAAATTCGTCGTTTCCCGATGAGACATATGTGGCAGCTGGTGCAAGTTTGGTGGATAGCGCGGCTGAGGTTTACGCGCAAGCGGAACTTTTATTGAAAGTCCAAAGTCCTGAGCCGGAGGAGGCAGAGTTATTAAAGCGCGGTCAAGTCATGGTTGGACTCCTTCAACCCCACAATGAAGTCTCTATTGAGAGGCTAAAAAAAGTTGGCGTGATTGGTTTTTCAATGGAGCGATTACCGAGAATATCTCGTGCTCAATCAATGGATGTCCTTTCTTCGCAGGCTAATTTGGCTGGATACAAAGCAGTATTAATGGCGGCGCATGCTTATCCGAAACTTATGCCCATGTTGATGACTGCAGCCGGAACGATAAAAGCTGCGAGAGTCGTCGTGATGGGCGTTGGTGTTGCAGGTCTTCAGGCGATTGCTACCGCGAAACGTTTGGGAGCTGTGGTTGAAGCCACCGATGTGAGACCAGAAACGAAAGAGCAAGTTGAGTCTTTAGGCGCAAAATTTATTGAGGTCCCTCTAACAGATGATGAGCAAGAGCTTGCCAAAGGCGAGGGAGGGTATGCCAAAGAAATGAGTGAGGACTATAAGCAACGTCAAGCCGACTTAATTGCTGAGCGATTGAAACAAGCGGATATTGTTATCACCACCGCCCTTATTCCTGGAAAATCTGCACCGGTTTTGGTGACCGAGGCAATGGTCAAGTCTATGAAACCTGGTTCTGTAATTGTCGATATGGCAGCTGAGCAAGGTGGGAATTGTCCATTGACGCAAGCGAATAAAGTTTCGACACAGTATGGTGTTACCTTGATCGGCTCCGTCAACATTCCTTCGAGTGTCGCGTCTGATGCGAGTTCTTTATATGCGAAAAATCTATTAAATTTTATGGAACTGATCACGAATCAAGATAATGGTTCCTTCGCATTAAACCTAGAGGATGAAATTGTATCTGGCACCTTGGTGTCGTCAAATTCTGATTAAAGTATTTTTTGGATAGGGAGTCACCACATGGAAGTTATTAACCCAACGATTATCAATCTCATTATTTTTGTGTTGGCTATTTACGTTGGTTATCACGTGGTTTGGAATGTGACTCCTGCCCTACATACGCCTCTGATGTCTGTCACAAACGCAATATCGGCAATTGTGATTGTTGGAGCCATGTTGGCGGCAGCGCTGACTGAAACCCTGCTAGGTCAAATTATGGGGTTAGCTGCGGTTGCTCTTGCTTCAGTTAACGTCGTTGGTGGGTTTTTGGTAACGAGACGTATGTTGGAAATGTTTAAAAAGAAACAAAAGAAAGTCATTGAAGGAGCTTCAAAATGAGTATGAATTTCGTAGTGCTCTTGTACTTGCTCGCTTCAGTCTGTTTTATCCAGGCGCTCAAGGGTCTATCGCACCCCAATACATCTCGTTTGGGAAATGCTTTTGGGATGGCTGGCATGACGATCGCAGTGCTAACGACAGTGGCCCTCATACTGAAATTGTCTGGCGAAGCTCAATCGGGCTTACTAAATGTTTTTGGAGGAATGGTTGTTGGTGGAGGACTTGGTGCGATAATGGCTAAACGTGTTGAGATGACAAAAATGCCTGAATTGGTTGCTTTTATGCACTCCATGATTGGTATGTCTGCCGTGTTCATCGCTGTGGCCGCGGTTGCTGAACCTAAAGCCTTGGGAATCGAATTGGTAGACGGACTTATTCCAATTGGCAATCGTTTTGAGCTTTTTGTTGGGACATTTGTCGGAGCGATCACCTTCTCTGGGTCAGTAATAGCATTCGGAAAACTATCCGGCAGTTATAAGCTTCGAATTTTTCAAGGAGCGCCGATTGTTTTTAAAGGCCAGCATTTGGTGAACCTGGTCTTAGCACTTCTCATGTTGGGTTGTGGTGTATGGTTCTTCATGACGCAACAGTGGCTACCATTTGTCATCATGATGGCGATTGCTTTCGTATTGGGCGTACTGATAATAATTCCAATCGGCGGAGCGGATATGCCCGTTGTTGTTTCAATGTTGAATAGTTACTCTGGTTGGGCTGCTGCTGGCATCGGATTTTCACTAAACAATTCAATGTTGATTATTGCAGGGTCCTTAGTGGGTTCTTCCGGGGCAATTCTCTCCTATATTATGTGTAAGGCGATGAATCGGTCCTTTTTTAGCGTAATTCTTGGCGGCTTTGGTGCGGAAGAGGGTGCTCAAGCCAGTTCATCAGAGGCGCGGCCTGTTAAATCTGGTAGCGCCGATGATGTTGCTTTCCTTTTAGGCAACTCTGATTCTGTAGTTATTGTTCCTGGGTATGGCCTAGCTGTTGCTCGGGCGCAACATGCTGTCAAAGAAATGACTGAGAAATTGATAGCCAAGGGCGTTCAGGTTCGTTATGCGATTCATCCGGTGGCCGGGCGCATGCCAGGACATATGAACGTTTTGCTTGCTGAAGCAGAAGTTGCTTATGATCAAGTATTTGAGATGGAGGACATTAATAGTGATTTTGGTCAAACTGACGTGGTGTTTGTGTTGGGAGCCAATGATGTGGTTAACCCAGCCGCCAGAACACCAGGAAGTGCGATTTATGGAATGCCGATTCTAGAGGCATACAAAGCCAGTAACGTCATTGTGAATAAGAGGTCAATGGCTTCTGGTTATGCGGGACTGGATAATGAATTATTTTATATGGATAAGACGATGATGGTCTTTGGTGATGCGAAAAAAGTGGTAGAAGATATTTTGAAGGCGCTGGATTAATTTGCTACTGTCCAAAACTGAGGTGACTCATATATGTTTTATGAAACGCAAGCAAATGATCATGGCCTTGAGCATGATCCGTTTAAAGCACTAGTCGCTCCGAGACCCATAGGCTGGGTTTCCACGATGTCTAGTAAAAATGAGGTAAATCTCGCGCCCTACAGTTTCTTTAATGCTGTTAGTGACTCACCTCCAATGGTGATGATTTCCTCTAATCAAAAAAAAGATACGCTATTGAATATAGAGGAGACCAAGGAGTTCGTTTGTTCGCTCGCCACCTATGGTTTGCGCGATCAGATGAATATGAGTTCAGCCACTGTTTCCAAAGACGTTAATGAATTTGATTTGGCTAACCTCAAATCAGTTCAGTCTCGTTTGGTGGCGCCGCTCCGTATTGCTGATAGTCCTGCGGCGCTTGAGTGTAAACTGTGGAAAGTGATTCCAATCCCTAAAGGCCCTGAAAATGAAAGTGCATCATGCTACAGCATGATTCTAGGCTTTGTAGTGGGCGTATTTATTGACGATGAGTATCTTTCAGGTGGTTTGTTTGATACGGCAAAAGCAGGATTAATGGGGCGGATGGGTTATATGGATTATTGTCAAGTAACGCCAGAAAATACTTTTTCTCTCAATAGACCAAAGGTGTCCGATGACGGCCGAGATGCTTCGCTACAACCCGGCTCTTGGGACGGCGAATACACTTAATCTTTATTGAGTTCGAGTAAATCTCGTTGAGTGTCGATATCTTTGATGATGCCGCTATCGTCAACAGGAATCTGATGAATTCTGCGCGTGTCTCTTTTGATTATTTCTCGGGCTCCCTGGTCGCCCTTCAAAGTCATTAATTCATTAAGGAGTTCGCGATTTAATCCTACTGGGTTTCCTGCCTGTTTTTGGAATATTGGTCGGAATATTGTTTTATGTTTTATGTTCGACATATCACAAATGATCTTCTTTATGGTCTTCGGATCTATAAATGGCATATCTCCCAGTGCGATAATCCATCCGCTTGATTTGAGACTACTCTGTATGCCAGTTAACAGACTGCGAGACATGCCCATATGTGCGTCTTCACAAACAACAAAGGGAATATTCTCATCTTCAAATAATGACCTAAGTTCGCTATCGTTTTGTCGAATCACGGCGAATGATTTTTTATTTGCCGTCTCTAGATTTCTCCATGAGGTAACTGCAACTGGTGTCCCTGATGGAAGTTTGGCCATTAATTTTTGAGAACCAAATCGTTTGCCCATACCAGCTGCTAGAAGTATCCCAGTTATCATCTCGTCGTTTGGTGTAAGCAATTAATTTCTCGATATCTTGACGCCGAGTTGTTCAGGTGGCGTGTTTTTTAAAAAATCTTTAATACCTCTGAGAATCGCCAGAGCAAGCTTATCTTGATAAGCTGAAGTCCTTAGTTGTTTTTCTTCTTCACTGTTACTCAAGAATGCAGTCTCGACTAAAATTGAACATACATCGATCGATTTCAATACAGCAAAGTTTGCTTTTTCAACTTTCTTTTTATGGAGATTATTAACTTTACCGACGCGCTTAAGTACGCTCGTACCCAGTCTTTCACTCAGGTACCGTGTTACGTTTTGAGATAGGTCTAAGATGGTTTTTTGAGTATCTTTGTCTCTGTTATCAATATCAGGATCAAACAGCAGGTCCATTTCATTCTCCTTTTCGGCAAGGTTTTTCGCGTAACGAGAACTCGCGACCTCGTCTTTGCGTGGAAGGATAAAAACTGAAGATCCACTCGCTTTTTTGTTTTTAGCGCCATCGGCATGGATAGATATAAAAATAGTGGGTTGATGTTTCCTTATTTTTTTTATCCGATCACGTAATTTGACGTAAACGTCCTTATCTCTTGTCAGAACGGCTTTCATATTTGGTTCTTTATCGATATATTTTTTTAGTTTTTTTGCGATAGATAAATTAATAGATTTTTCCGTCGTACCTTTGCGTCCTACTGCTCCGGGATCCTTACCGCCATGCCCTGCATCAATGGCGATTACGTATTGCTCTTTTTCCCATATTTTATTTTTTGTTTGGGTGGATTCAGCTTGGTAAAAATTATCAATCAGATCGGGAATTTCGCTATGTGATGCGAGAACTTTTATTATGCGGTTATTGCCGTTAACGCGCGTGTTAATACCGGGCGATAGTTGGAAAACGATGCGCACAATGCTTGGCTTATTCTTCGCGATGACTGCTTTAGTTAACAGTCCAGTCTTCTTATTCACTGACGTAACGAGTGAGCGAAGTTTTGCATCGATTTTTGAGACCTCTAAGTCAAAGTACAGGCGATCAGGATTTTGAAGTTGATTATATTGATATTTGGTATCTCGAGAGAATTTGATTTCGATTAGAGCTTGTTTTTTATCGCGCTTATACGTGACTGACTCAATGTAGTCTTTCACCTCATTTGCCGATATTGCTCCATTGATGAGGTTGGTACACAGCAATATCGATAATAGAATTCTCATGATTTGTTGAAGCATTACAGTAGTCCCTCCAAGCACTGTTGTCCAAGTTGACTGATCGCACTTACTGAAACATTTCTTGAGTCTTGGTTAAAGCTTAGGGATATGGTGATGTCCGGCCGTGGTATCACTCCTTTTCCTTTTTCGGCCCATTCAACGAGACAAATATTTGTCCCACTAAACATGTCTCTAAAGCCTGCTTCCAGGATTTCTAAAGGGTTGGTGATTCGATAAAAGTCAAAATGGCAGATGGTTAGCGTTTTTAAATTATAAATTTCTACCAGGGGATAAGTAGGGCTTTTGACATGACCTGTATGTCCCATTCCTCGTAAAATACCCCTCGAAACGCAAGTCTTTCCGGCCCCTAATGATCCTTCAAGAGAGCAAAATGTTCCGGCTTTTAAACCCTTGGCTATTACTTCCCCAAATAGCAATGTTTCTTCTTCGGAATGAAGTCTTTTTGTCACCATTTTGTCAGTCTTTTTCGTATGTTTTCATGGATTTTTTGGTGAATTCCAAAAATCTATCTAAGCTTGGTAATTGATTGGATTCTTTCCACGCCAAATGAATCTCAATGGTAGGTGTAACTTCTTTTATTGCCTTATAGACCACTCCTGTTCGTTGAAGTTTCTGTATTGATTCGGGGATTAAAGAAACCCCCATCTCTGCTGAGACTAAACTGACGATTGTCTGCATCTGGATAGCTTCTTGCGCGATGTGTGGATAGACTTTAAATTTTTCGCAAAATCTAATAATGCTGTCGTACAACCCTGGCGCATGTTGCCGTGGCGTCATAATAAAGGAAGAAGATGCTAACGATCTTATCGAAATTGCGTGTTTAGCTGTTGCCTCGGGGTGGTTCGCTGGTAATACTGCGATCAGTTTTTCTTTTGCGATCAGAAATGACTTGATTCCTTCGGCATTTACCGGCGGTAGTAAAAAGCCAAGATCAATAACGCCGTTTCGCAAATCTGTAAGCTGGGTGTCTGTCGTCGCCTCTCGCAGTCCAAGTGAAACAGAAGGGTACTTTTTTTGAAATTCTCGGAGAACGTATGGAAGAAGATTATAATCAGCGACGCTTATGAACCCTATAGTGAGGTCGCCTATTTCGCCTCTTGCCGCCTGCTGTGCTGAGGTTTTGGCGTGATTCACCCGTCTCAAAATATCTTTTGCCTCATCGAAAAAGGCGCTACCCGCTTGAGTGAGTGACACGCTCCTTTTGGTTCTGTAGAGGAGCTCCACACCAACTTCCCGCTCCAAGTCCCGGATTTGCATCGAAAGCGGGGGTTGGGAGATGTGAAGCTTGTGTGCGGCACGCCCAAAATGCAGTTCGCTTGCAACGGTCACAAAATATCTCAGGTGTCGTAACTCCATATATATATATTATATATTAAAATTAGCGTAATAATATATTAGACCCTGACATCGAAAGAGCTGACAATTTAAATAACATTGTCTTTGGGCGCTTTATTCGCAATTTAAGATGAATTATGCGTGTAGTTTGACGAATACCAATAAATTTCAAAAGGTACTCTTAGTCAAGATTTGTTATCTTTTGGAGCTATAAATTTAACCAGATTAGGGGAGACTGAAAATGGCTGACAATTGGCGAAGTAAGATCATTACGGGTGGTGATGTGCGCGCACCCAATAGGGCGATGTTAAGGGCTGTAGATTTTGGGGATGATGACTTTCAGAAGCCAATCATCGGGGTCGCCAACGGACATTCTAATATGAACCCTTGCAACGCAGGTATTCAGCCGCTCGTCGATCGTGCAATGGAAAGTATTCGAGAGGCAAATGGTATGCCACAGGTTTTTGGAGTTCCCACCGTAACCGATGGTATTGGTATGGGAACTGATGGTATGAAATATTCGTTGGTCTCACGAGAGGTAATTGCAGATGCAATTGAAACTTCGGTCAATGGTCAGTTGATGGATGGTGTGCTAGTTGTTGGAGCATGTGATAAAAATATGCCCGCCGGCATGATGGCTATAGCGCGAATGAACGTTCCAGCGATATATGTGTATGGTGGGACCATTAAACCGGGTAACTGGAAAGGCGAAGATTTAACGATTGCAAGCGCTTATGAAGCGGTAGGGGCTTTTAGTGCTGGAAAAATCTCAAAAGAGGATTTTGTTGGTATTGAAAAAAATGCATGTCCGACTTTTGGAGCCTGTGGGGGTATGTTTACAGCGAATACTATGTCTTCCTCTTTTGAAGCATTGGGAATGAGTTTGATGGGCTCATCGGTGATGGCGGCAGTTGATCCAGAGAAGGCGGATTCAGCAGGAGACTCTGGTCGAGTTTTAGTCAATGCAATAAAAAATAATATCCGACCAAGAGATATCATCACTAAAAAATCGATCGAAAACGTGGTTTCATTAATTATGGCAACGGGCGGTTCTACAAATGCTGTCCTACATTATTTGGCGATCGCATCGGCGGCAGAGATTGATTGGACCATTGATGACTTTGAGCGTATTCGTCAAAAAACACCAGTATTTTGTGATCTTAAGCCTTCAGGTAAATATGTTGGAGTTGACTTGCATAAGGCTGGCGGTGTTCCCCAGGTGCTTAAGATGTTATTGGTGAATGGTTTGCTGCACGGTGACTGTATGACTATTACTGGTCGTACTATCGCTGAGGAACTGGAGCAGATCCCGAGCGAGCCTTCTCCGGAGCAAGACGTAATCAGACCATTTGATAAACCTCTTTATAAGCAAGGTCACTTGGCTGTATTAAAAGGTAATCTCGCAACAGAAGGGTGTGTAGCTAAAATTACAGGATTAAAGAACCCTGTCATTACTGGCCCAGCAAGAGTCTTTGACTCTGAAAAGGAGACAATGGAAGCAATCATGGGCGGTAAGATAAAAGCTGGAGATGTGTTAGTGATTCGCTATGAAGGGCCCAAAGGAGGCCCAGGAATGCAAGAGATGCTTGCCCCAACTTCTGCGTTGATTGGTGCCGGACTCGGTGAGTCGGTTGGGCTTTTAACTGATGGACGATTCTCAGGAGCGACTTGGGGGATGGTCGTCGGGCATGTGGCGCCCGAGGCGTTTGTAGGGGGTAACATCGCTTTGGTTGAGGAGGGTGATGAGATAACGATTGACGCACATAAGTTATTAATTGAGATGAAGGTGTCCGATGACGAACTCACTAGGCGGAGGAGCAATTGGAAACAACCAGCGCCTCGATTCAAGCGCGGATTACTTGCCAAATACGCCTATTTAGTCTCGACCGCCTCAAAGGGTGCGGTAACTGATAATTTAGGCTAATGCTTAACAGAGCATAAAAAAGCCACCCTCGCGGTGGTTTTTTTATGCGGGTACGTCAGTCACTAACATTTTTTGGAGTCGAAGAATCTCATCTTTTAACAAAAGTTTGCGTTTCTTCATTCGCTTTAAGTGTAATTCGTCGGGTTTATGCGATTCAATCAAGGCGCTGACAGCCCCGTCAAGACCGCGGTGCTCTTCCGTTAGAGCTGCGATTCTATTTCTTATAATTGAACTCGAGCCAAATACTTCTGCCATAAACTTTGTCTTATTGGTGCGTTTAAATATGCCAACTATTCTTGAAACTGCCCCATAAATATTGAGGGTTGATGCCATTTTAGTTATTTTTACCGGAAATTGCGATTAGCCCAAAACGCCTCTTAAACACTTATTTGCTTTCCTGAAAAAAGCCCCCCAGGGGGAGTGGGGGGCTAAGGGATCTCTCTTTAGGGAGGAGGTAATTAAAGAGATATCATGACAAACCCACAAGGATTCGATGTGTATGCCACGTTTTGAATGGTAATTTTATTCTTAAAGTAATACAATATAGACCAGATGAATATAATATATTCATATTTGGAATATATATGACTTTTATTGTGAAGTGCTTTCAACATACCAAATAATTACTATTATGTTGCGTAACAAAAAAAAGCCCTCACAAGGGAGGGCTTATAAAATTTCTCTTTTTTGGAGGAGGAGATTAAAGAGAACAATTAAAACATTATAGCAATTGTTGCGATGCGTCAATACATATCTTAAATATTTTTTATATCTTTATATTCTTTTATATAAACTAATAATTGTAATTAGGTATTATATATTCGTTATTTTCATATATAGGTCATATTGTGGATAGATTCAAGTTAATGAAGCTGTTTGTTCGTATTGTCGAGACTGGAAGTTTCTCTGCTGTTGCGAGGGAGCAGGATATGCTACAACCTTCCGTCAGTAAGCACATGAATAGACTCGAGCAAAGCCTTGGAGTTCGGTTATTGAACCGAACCACGAGAAAAATTTCATTGACGGATGCAGGTAGAGAATACTTTCAGCGTTGTCAGAGAATTATTGATGACGTTAACGAGCTAGAAACGGAGGTACTTGGCCTACAAAATAAGCCAACTGGTACCCTTCGCATTAGCAGTCCCGTGGCATTTGGTCAAATTTATATGCTTCCGTTACTACTTGCATTTAGAAATAAGTTTGCGGGGATGGGAGTCGACTTGTCTTTAGATGACCGCTACGTTGATCTTGTTCAGGAGGGATTCGATGTGGCTATCCGATTCGGCGAGCTCGAGGATTCTCAGTTAGTAGCCCGACATATCGGGAGTAGTGCGCGGGTTTGCGTAGCGTCTGCATCTTACTTATCGCAACACGGTGTGCCTCAAACTCCGAACGCACTAAAAATCCATAACTGCATTACGTACACACATCTTTTTTCGAGCGTCTGGCCCTTTCGTGATGCCAACGGTCTTGTATCTATAAAAGTCGGAGGTAATTTTAGAGCAAATAGCGGATACGCAATTCGAGATGCTGTAATTAATGGTGTGGGCATTGCTTTGATCCCTGCTCTACTTGTTAAGGAGGAAATAGAGAATGGTACTTTAGTCTCAATCTTGAACGATTATGCTCCGGATCCGATCAGGATTTCAGCTGTTTATCCTTCAACAAGATTGATTCCTCGTAAAGTCAAATTGTTCGTTGATTTTATCAAAGATGAGTTCGTAAAGATTCCTTTATTGCACCCTAGTAAACCATCTAAGCCAGTTCCAAGGCTAAGGTCTAAGCCGGGTGTCGTAGTTGAAATGGGCAGATAACGATATTGTTGCTGCAGTTTAAAACTCAGTTACACTGGCGAACCAACATAGTTCGACACGCGTTTATAAGTGAAAAATGTAACTGGATGCTCCATTTGAAGATGAGTGAAAGTAAAAGGGTATATGGGTAAGAAACTGACGACATACACAGCTGACGATATTGAAATACTAGAGGATCTAACGCCTATTTTACATCGACCGGGGATGTACACCGATCCCGTTAATCCAAATCATGCTTTAGTGGAAGTCATCGATAACGCTTCAGATGAGGGGCTCGCCGGATACGCAAAGAATGTGGAGATTACGATCTATGAGGATGGTTCTGCTGAAGTTGTTGATGACGGCAGAGGTATTCCGATTGATATTCATAAAACTAAGAAAATTCCCGCGATACAAGTTATTTTTACGACCTTACACTCAGGTGGGAAGTTTCGGAAGACAGATTCCGAGTCGGTTTACCGAATAGCTGGTGGTTTGCATGGTGTCGGTGTATGCGTCAGTAATGCACTGTCGTCAAAGTTGGAGGCTGAAGTCAAGAGAGACGGCGCGCTTTATCAAATTACATTCGGTCCAAACGGAAAAATTAAAACGCCGTTAAAAAAACATAAAAAGTTACCGTCTAGTAAGACAGGTACTCGAATTAGATTTTGGCCGGATCCAAAATACTTTGATAGTGTTAAATTCGATATTTCTGAGCTCACCGCATTACTCAGAGCTAAGGCGATGCTGCTGCCTGGGGTTCGCTTTTCTTTGGGGTTAGAAAAGCATGGGGAGATCGACCTTCAGAGCTGGCATTTTCCCAAAGGAATCGAGGGATATTTTGCCGAAGCTATGACCGACCAGGATGCTGTCGCGACCACATTTTTTGGTGAACGATACATCGCCAATTCATCAGAATCTGATTCATTTGCGGAAGGGGAGGGTGCTCAGTGGGCATTATCTTGGACGGGAGATGGAGAAGTTATTAGTGAGTCTTACGTCAATATGATTCCTACAAGGCAAGGTGGCACACATGTGTCGGGGCTGAGAGACGGCGTTTATCAGGCTATAAAGAGCTTTATTGATCACCATGCAATGGGCCAACGAGGTTTAAAAGTAGTGCCAGATGATGTCTGGAGTAGAGCTAGTTTTGTCCTTGCATGCAAAATCCTGGATCCACAATTTAAAGGACAGGTAAAGAATGAGTTGATATCTCGGGACGCATTTAAGCTCGTTTCCCAGATGATTCGAGATCCAATTGAATTATGGCTAAATCAACACGTAGACGAAGGGAAACGCATTGCTGAGTTAGTGCTTCGCCAAGCAGCTCAACGTACGCGGTCAGCTCAAAAAACAGAACGTCGAAAGAGCTCTGGGGTAGCTGTTTTGCCAGGCAAGTTAACAGATTGTGCCTCTGAGGATCCGGCTCGGAATGAGCTATTCATCGTTGAGGGTGACTCCGCAGGGGGCTCCGCTAAAGGTGCTAGGGATAAAGAATTTCAGGCAATCTTACCACTCAAGGGTAAGCCAAAAAATACATGGCAGGATGCACCAAATTCTCTTTATTCGAATAAGGAGATTGAGGCGATTGCTGTTGCAATTGGGGTCGACCATCATGTTTTGGGTGATTCTGCAGATTTATCGAATCTGCGATACAACAAAATAAATATTCTTGCGGATGCGGACGTTGATGGCGCGCACATCCAAGTTCTTTTATTGACTTTGTTTTTTCGTCACTTCCCGAAGCTCATCCAAGGTGGTCACATATACATTGCACAACCACCGCTATTTAGAATTGATGTTCCTGCACAAGGCAAGAGTAAGCCATCGCGTAAGCTCTATGTTTTAGATGAAGTTGAGCTTAAAACCATAGAAGAAAAATTAGTTGACGAGGGTGTAAAGCGTGATTCCTGGTCGGTTAGTCGATTCAAAGGTTTGGGCGAGATGAGTCCCGATCAGCTCTGGGATACGACCCTAAATCCGGATACTAGACGCGTATTAAAGGTTACCTATGAAGATGTGATGGAAGAGTCCTTGGATATATTCGCCATGATGATGGCTCGAGAGAATGCAGGTCAGCGTAGAAACTGGATGGAGACTTTTGGTAATTTGGTGGAGGCAGATTTTTCATGAATAAACGTGTCTTCTGTTTAAAGGCTTTACTTTTTATTTTATGTGGCTTAGTAGGATTTAATGGTTATGCCAACGATGCCACAATTACGGAATACGGGATTTATAACAAAAATAAAGAGCTCATAAAGACAACCACACTTATTCCTGCTAATGAAGTTGTTAGATTTGGATTTTGTTTCGAAGTCTTCGTGAATTTTTTCGATGATGATAAGTATATGCTGACGCAATCATTGGTCCATCCTGAAATTTCTGACGATGGTGGTTGGCCTAATAAGGGGTACAACGTCCCTAGAAAATTCAAGGTTCAAGACGGCCTTGCCTCTGGATGCGTTGGATACAACGCGCGATCCAGTGATGAAGCGCCCGCTGGGGCTTGGCGATTTAGCCTGTCAGACGGTAGTAACGAGTTGCTAGATTTCTCGTTTCATTTGAAATGAAATGATCTAAGCTGATTGCATAAGAGTAAACACATGAGTCAACAGAGAGAGTTATTTGAAATGAGCAAAGTCGTAGATAAGTCAGCCAAGAAATCTAATACTCAGTCCAAGAGAAAATCTACTGACACGCTCCCGGAATACTTCGCGCCGCTGCAGCATCTGGACTTCGCCGATGCAATTCCGTTGGGGCGGTATGCCTCGACTCAGTATCTACAGTATGCTATTGCGACGGTTAAAGATCGAGCTCTACCGCGGCTTGCTGATGGCCAAAAACCGGTTCAATCAAGGATCTTGTACGCGATGTGGGAGATGAACGCGACTGCAGGAAATTCCCGAAAAAAGTCAGCTAGAGTTGTGGGCGATGTATTAGGTAAGTTTCATCCCCACGGGGACTCATCGGTCTACGATGCATTAGTGCGTATTTCCCAGAATTTTACTCTTCGTTATCCGTTGGTGGATGGTGAGGGGAATTTCGGATCCAGAGATGGAGATGATGCGGCGGCTATGAGGTACACCGAGGCCCGACTCACTAAATTTTCTGAAATTTTACTTAATGAACTGGGAGAAGGGACTGTCGATTTCATTCCTAACTACGACGGGAGTGTTACGGAGCCTTGCTTTTTACCAGCTCGGCTGCCTGTTTTATTGCTTAACGGCGCCAGTGGTATTGCGGTAGGAATGGCGACCGAGATACCTAGCCATAATCTTCGTGAGGTGTCTTCGGCGGTCGTTGCGCTTATCAAAAAGCCCAGTATGACCATTAAGCAGGTTATGCGATACATCAAAGGTCCTGATTTTCCAGGTGGCGCTCAGATTATCACTAGTACTTCTGACATCGCTGAAGTTTACAGTACAGGCCGAGGTGCCATGCGAGTGAGAGCCAGATGGACGGTTGAAAAATTGGCGAGAGGTCAGTGGCAGTTGGTTGTCACAGAGTTACCCCCGGGTGTTTCTGCTAGGAAGATTCAAGAGGAAATTGATGCGATTACGAATCCGCAGCCTCGTTTAGGTAAGAAGTCAATAACGGCTACCCAGCAAAAAGAAAAGCAAACCATGTTGTTAGTTTTAGATCGGATGAGGGACGAGTCGGACCGAGTCAACCCAGTGCGTATGGTCTTTGAGCCTAAGACATCTAAGATCGATGAGGGCGATTTTATAAACGCGTTACTTGCTCGAACCAGTTTGGAAACTAATGTGTCTGTTAATTTGGTCAATATTGGATTAGATGGCCGTCCGGCAGGAAAGAACCTTCTCGATATATTAAGGGAGTGGATTGATTTTCGACGAGAAACGGTTACGAAAAGGACGCGTTTTCGTTTAGAAAAGGTTGAGGATCGTATTCATGTGTTAGAGGGACGATTGCTTGTTCTTTTGAACATCGACAAGGTTATAAAAATAATCAGAAATTCTGAGCAACCCAAACAAGATTTAATTTCAACTTTTAATTTATCGGATCGCCAAGCGGATGACATCTTAGATATGAGGTTGAGGCAATTAGCGAGACTAGAACATATAAAAGTGGAGCAGGAGCTTAAAAACTTAAAGCAAAATGAGAAAGCATATAAGGCAGTATTAAAAAATAAGGACCGACTAGAGCAACTCGTTATAGAAGAGATACAATCCGACACGAAGGAGTTTGGGGATAAGAGACGCACGGTCATAGAAGTATCGGAAAAGGCTGTCTTGGAAGTGAAGACTTCCAACGACCCTATCACGGTTGTTTTCTCAAAAAAGGGTTGGATCCGTTTGCGTCAAGGATGGGATGTTGAGCCGAGCAGTTTATCTTTCAAAGAAGGGGATGGTCTAGCTTCAATTATTAATAGTCGCACGGTAGATCCTGTCGTTTTTTTAGATTCCAAAGGTCGTGCTTATAGCATTGATGCAAATGTTCTTCCTTCGGGGAGGGGGGATGGTGTACCAGCGTCATCTTTGTTGGATTTACAGGATGGCGCACAAGTTATGCATTGTATTGCTGGATCATTAGAAGATAGCGTTTTTGTAGCAACTTCGGGAGGTTATGGGTTTTTTGCTAAGTTAGGAGATATGGTATCGAACCGAAGAGCGGGTAGAGACTTTATGACGATTCCTTCTAATGAGGTACCAATCACACCACAATTTTTTAGTCAGAAAGCGGATCGTTACGTCATTTCGGTATCTGAGAAAGGTAAGCTTCTTGCCTTCGCCGCTGACGAGATGAAATTTTTATCTAAGGGTCGAGGAATAATTGTGATGGGGTTAGATAATGAAGATAAACTTTCGGTTGTTAGTGTGATAGCAAAGCGAGCAGCTAGAGTTATAGGCCGATCACCAAGGGCTCAGAAAGAAGACGCGATTTTACTATCCGGGGAAAAATTCGAGCATCACTTCTTGCGGCGCGCGCGCATGGGGCGTGTACTCCCAAAAAAATTGAAGGGCCCCTATAAACTCTCTAATGTGTGAGAAAGATCGTTGATTTTTTGGTGTTAGGGTCTTCTGCTCGTTTGCGTCGTCAAATCCCAGTTACGGCAACAATGTTGAATGAGGCAGTATCGTCCCTTAGTTTCTTGATCTTTTGATATTCCTGAGACGCGTACCACTTTCGAATGGTGTCCATATCTGGAAATTCGCATATTACAAGTCGTTGAGGTGACCAGCTACCTTCCAACTTTTCTAAAGCACCTCCACGAGCGAGAAATTTCGCATTATAGTTTGAAAGAGAGGTACCCACCTTGGCACGATATCTTTCATATCCGTCTGGATCTAGAACCGTAATTTCTGCAATCAGGTATGCTGACATGGTGACTAAGCCCTATCAATATTGGTGAGGAATCTAATTTACACGGGATTTGGAGTTTTCAAAAGATTTGTTGTTATTTATTAAGTTAAAAGGTACAGGAAAATGAGAACACGTATTACTGAGCTGTTAGGGATCGACTATCCAATCATTCAAGGTGGTATGCATTACGTTGGGTTTGCCGAGCTGGCTGCTGCCGTATCCAATGCGGGTGGGCTGGGTACCATTACTGGTTTGACTCAAAAGTCGGCTGAGGACTTGCGGACTGAAATTCGCAAATGTAAAACACTAACTGATAAACCTTTTGCGGTAAACCTTACTTTTTTACCATCTCTAGCAACGCCGGATTATCCGAGTTATGTCAGGGTTATTGTGGAAGAGGGGGTAAAAGTTGTGGAGACTGCTGGTCGTAACCCTCAGCAAGTGATGCCCGAACTTAAAGAGGCAGGAGTGAAAGTTATTCATAAATGTACTTCGGTGAGGCACTCATTAAAAGCTCAGTCTATTGGATGTGATGCGGTATCAGTTGATGGTTTTGAGTGTGGTGGTCATCCAGGAGAGGACGACGTGCCTAATTTTATATTACTTCCGCGAGCAGCAGATGAGCTTGAGATTCCGATTGTCGCATCCGGCGGGATGGCAGATGGCCGCTCGTTAGTGGCAGCACTATCCCTTGGTGCTGATGGGATAAATATGGGAACGCGGTTCATGGCAACACAGGAAGCTCCTTGCCATCAAAATGTAAAGGAGGCATTACTGGAGGCAACCGAACTAGATACGAGGTTGGTCATGAGGCCGTTGCGCAATACGGAGCGTGTGCTGAATAACACTGCTGCGCAAAAACTTTTGGAGAAGGAAAGTAGTCTTGGCGATAATATTAAAATTGATGATGTGCTAGACCAAGTCGCCGGTGTATATCCAAAAGTTATGCTTGATGGTGAAATGGAAGCCGGTGTTTGGTCCTGCGGAATGGTCGTAGGTTTGATCAATGACATACCATCTTGCAAAGATTTGGTTGAACGTACGATGGCCGAGGCGAAATCAATTCTCGATAAACGAAGTCAGCAATTATTGGCTTAAATGTAGCGTAATCATTCTTAAAAACTATAGTTACTATGAAATGCTAACGAAGCAGTTGTCAGAGGATGGATTGAAGCAGCGTTGCTACACCGTTATTTTTGAGGCGGATACGCCAGCTGGGCGGTTTTTTGATCTTTCGTTGGTTTGGCTTATTGTTATGAGTGTTACTGTAGTGATGCTCGACAGTATCGATTCTATTCACTCAAGTTGGGGTCAGCAGTTATTGATTTTAGAGTGGATGTTTACGGTTATATTCACTATTGAGTATTTTGCGAGGCTCTGGTGCGCACCCAAGCCGTTGGCCTATATGCGCAGCTTTTATGGCATCGTAGACTTTTTGGCAGTTATTCCTACGTATTTAGCGTTACTTGCTCCTGGTATTCACGTTCTCATTGATATCCGTGTGCTTAGGTTGTTACGACTATTTAGATTATTGAAGTTGACAGCCTATGTGACTGAGTACGCGACTTTAGGACGGGCCCTCTACTCTTCAAGAAGAAAAATCTTAGTGTTTTTGACCTTCGTTGGTATGGTGGTGCTGATAATGGGAACGGTCATGTATGTCGTTGAGGGTCCCCAGAACGGGTTTACGAGTATTCCAATGTCGGTATATTGGGCCATAATGACAATGACTACTGTTGGATTTGGCGATATTTTTCCGCAGACTGATATTGGCAGAATCGTTTCATCGTTTACGATGCTCCTTGGCTGGGGAATACTTGTTGTGCCAACTGGAATCGTTAGTGCTGAATTCGTATTCCAGAGGGATAAACCTACTACAAGGACGTGTGGTGAGTGTCTTAGTGAGGGGCATCTTACAGATTCTAAATTTTGTCGAAATTGTGGTGCTGAACTTTAATCCTCTATCAAGAGGGTGGGAATCTTGATAAAGTATCAGCCTGAATAATAAGGAAGGGTAGTCAGCAGATGTTCAGGTTCTTAGGTATCGGTTTGAGCATATTTTCAATGATCATTTTAGTTGGATGTAGTGAACCATCTGATGATGGGTCCATAGAGGCTCCAGATGAATCAGGGATATTTTTGCAAATTTTGTTAGAAGATGAAAAAGGCCAAGAGATCAGTTACGTTTTATTTAATCCGAATGTTAAGACTCTAGATGCGTGCAACGCGTCTGCAGAGGCATCAATCGACAATATTGTCAAACGGTTGCCACCGGAATACAGTTCATCCAAAGTCACTGGTTGGTCATGCTCTCTTACAAATCCAGAGGCTGGAAAAACGAAAATAGATCGTGTAGACGCTTAAGCGTTATTTCATAAATGTATTAACTCGTTCCCTCGGACCGAGGAGGTACGCATGTAATAGGATTTGTGATTTAGTTTCAATTTTCAAGTTATGACTTGAATGGCCGGCTTGATGAGCGCAGACTCAAGTTGGCTTTCATAATTATTACTGCAACTTTTAATGGTAAATACATGAGCGAAAATATCCTGAAGTATTTGAGAACTCAAGGTGAGCAATTGGATGCTGACATTGCGAAAGCGTTAAAAATTCCAAAGGCGCAGCTCGAACAACAATTAGCCGAGCTGCTATCTACGGGTGCCGTGATTTGTTGTCACGTGACTCGGTTTAGTGGTGATAAAAAAATAGAGGGAATGAGCTATCGCCTTTCCGCTCATGTTCCCCCCAGAGCTCCCGGTAGAAAGCCTGGTGGTAAGGCTAAGGCAGCGTCTAATGACGATTCTGATGAAGAGTAATACCTCGCCTCTAATGACATCGAGCGAGTTCTTTAAAATTTAACTATTCCAAGATCGTGGCGCTCATTAATTGGTTTCCTGGCCACATGGCGCAGGCGAAGCGTAAATTAAGTAACGCATTAGCTTCGGTAGATGTTGTTGTAGAGGTGCTCGATGCAAGAATGCCTGCGGCTAGTATGAATCCTCTTTTTGATGAGTTACGCAAAGAAAGGCAGCGTCCTGCTCTGAAAATTCTAAATAAGGCTGACTTGGCAGATCAAGCTGTTACCGCGCATTGGATAGAATATTTTATGGACGTCAATTCGTCGTCGAGCGCGTTGCCAATTATCGGAAAGTCCAAACACGATGTACGCAAGATTATCGATTCCTGTCATAAGCTAGCGCCTCATCGGGTCGATGCGATTAAACCACTGAGATTAATGGTCTCTGGGGTTCCTAATGTTGGTAAGTCGACGATATTAAATGGCCTTTTAGGCCAATCAAAAGCGAAAGCTGCTGACGAGCCGGCCATCACTAAAATGATTACTCGCTATGAGGTCAACGATGAGTTAATTATTTACGATAGTCCAGGTGTAATGTGGCCCAAAGTAGATTCTGAAGAAACTGGTCTTCTTCTTGCGGTAAATAATGCAATCGGCGTTAACGCTTACAATATTGAAGAGGCGGCGATTTTTTTAATAGAACAAATGATAAGAAGGTATCCAGACGCGCTTGTGAGGCGATACAAAATCAAACTTAGTGATATGGATGCGGTAGCGTTTATAGAGTTAGTTGGAGACAAACGTGGTATGCGCTCCAAAGGTGGATACGTCGACTTCGAAAGGGCTGCGCAATTGGTGGTAACCGATTACCGCCAGGGAAGATTCGGGCGAGTATCCCTGCAAAAAGTCGGTGATTTGGTCTAAAATTAACAGGGCTTTCGGTAAGTTCGATTAAATAACAGAGAGGAGAAAAATATGGCAAAAGCTTATTGGATCGCTTTTTACCATTCAATAAATGATCCTGAGGCAATGAAAAAATACTCAGAATTGGCGAGACCAGCGGTAGAGAGTGGAGGAGGACGCTTTGTTGCTAGAGGTATGCCAACAAAAGTTTATGAGGCGGGAAAAGACCAGCGTGTCGTAATGATTGAGTTCGATAGCGTTGAGCAAGCTATGGCAACGCACGACAGTTCCGCATATAAGGTAGCCCTTGATGTGATGGGCGATGCCGCTATTCGTGATATGCGCATTGTAGAAGCCATATAATTTGATTAACTTGGCCAGTATTTGACCCTAGGGAATCTAATGTCCCTGGGGTCTAATTGACCGGTAAGTTAGCTTTAAGTTTTTTCATAAAGAAGCCTCCCAGTGCCAACATGCCAAAACTTGTAACGAAGAAGCTGATGGTGTAGCCGTACGTTGTTGATAAAATCCCGAAAACAATAGTACCGATTGCTTGACCGCTAAATAGGCTCATGGCAAATACTGAGATTGCGGTCCCCCTAGCCTTTGGATACATTTCTGTCGCTTTAGTCTGTAGCGTGTTGTGCAGCATATAAAAGCCGAATCCACCTAAAATACACCAAAGACCCACCAGTGCTATTGAATCTGTAATTGTCAGGCCCATTAAAAAGATAAATAAGATGACGGTTCCGGTGGCTATAAATCCCACTTCACCCAGTATCGCTTGGAACTTTCGAATAGAAATTGTGTAGAAAATACCACCAAGACCGAAACCTGAGAGTAATAGGCCGATAGTCATGTAACTCAGATTTAGTTCCGACTGTATCCATGCGCCGACAAACGCAAAGCTACCGTAAAATAAAGCTCCTTCTAGAAACACTGTGATCAGAATGGTCCGACACCAAGAGTTTTTGAAGATGCTTACGTAAGTTCGCACAGGATTGAGTGTGAAAGAGGGGGCTGCGTTTGACTCCGATAGCTTACGATAACGTAAATCGAAGGCTGAGAGTATTACAGTCATAATAAAAAATGCAATCGAAAAGAAATAGAAGGCAGTCCGCCAAGAGGACAATTCGGCTAAAGCGCCACCGAGTGATGGGCCGAAAATCTGTCCTAACAATATAAAGGTGATGAAGTTTCCAAGGCTAATTTGACGGTCTTCGTACTTTGTGTGGTCGCCGATCCAAGCAAGTGAGACGGGGATAATACCCGCGGCCCCAATTCCGGTTAGGAAACGCAGCGCGACTAGCCAATCTAAATTCTGTGAGAAAGCTGACCCAATGGACCCAATTGAAACAATCGCAGTTGCTATCGATACGGTTCGTAGACGGCCAAAGCGATCTCCAATTGGGCCGTAAAAAATTTGAAATAATCCGTATGCAAGGGTAAACGCGGCAACCACAATGGCGGCTCCTGCGTGGCTAACTCCATATTCAGCCGCAATATTAGGTAATAGCGAGTCGAAAACTCTAAGGTTTGCCCCCGAGAGGAATGCGGCAGCGGCGAGTACATAAAATCGCAGATCCATAAGATAATATCGACATAAAGTATAAGATTGGTGTGAATGATAGATGATTTCTTAATTATTTTTAGAGTAGACTCAACAATCAAGAATTTAATATTTAAATCTATGTTGCGAGGAGTCCTAATGTTGGGATTGAATACACGATGTACATTGCTAATTCAGTTGTGAGCTAAGTATGTTCAGTAGTCATCTGCAAAGTAGAGCGAGGAATCAAAGGAGGATCATGTATATAGGCTTTATCGTGGCGCTGTTATGCGCAGTTGCAGCTGCTGGATCTGGCTTGGGATACCGGTTTGGGTTGTGGCATTTTAGGACAGGTTTTGAAATCTTGAAATGGTCATTCTTTTTATCTGGCGCCACATTGTTAGTCCTACTGGCTTGTATGTTTTTTATCCAAACCAAAACGAGAGCGGATACGATCATTGGAGGCATTGGTATTGCGATTTGTCTTGTCTTGGTATACGTGCCGTATAGCTGGAAGAAGACGTTAGACGCAAATCCTTACATCCATGATATTACGACCGATACTTTAAATCCTCCCGATTTCGTTGTCGTTGAAGAATTGAGGTCCGCGGAAGAGCATTCAATTGAGTACGACGGACTCGAGGTTGCAGAGCTCCAACGCAGAGCTTACCCGGAGCTTAAAACGTTAGTTTTAGAAGGAGACATTGAAAGTATGATCAAGTTGGCAGAGGACGTTTTGAACGACATGGATTTAGAAGTCGTGAGTGTGGAGCCTGCTGCCGGTCGTGTTGAGGCAGTCGCGACCACATGGCTGTTCGGTTTTCAGGATGATATGGTTATTCGGCTTAAGGCAATCGATGGGGCCAAGGTAGAGGTTGACGTGAGGTCTAAATCACGTGTTGGCAGGAGTGATTTAGGTCAGAATGCTAAGAGAATCCGACAATTCATGAAGGGACTCACGGCCAATCACTCTGCTTCGTGACGAGTGAGCGCTTCTTTATTGTTACTTATCAGTATTACGGATGAATTCAGCTGCACGTTCAGCGATCATCATTGTTGGTGCGTTGGTGTTGCCTGATGTGATCGTTGGCATCACAGATGCATCGACGACTCTTAGGTTTCTTATCCCGTGAACTTTTAGCTCTGGATCTACGACGCTAAGGGAATCATTTCCCATTTTGCATGTTCCAACTGGATGGAAAATTGTTGTACCCAGATCGCCTGCAGCCTTTAATATCTCTTCATCACTTTGTATGTTCGGCCCAGGTAATATTTCCTCTGGTTTAAATGGTTTAAGTGCTTCGGCTGACATGATGTGGCGAGTAAACTTCACTGAATCAACGGCAACCTTTTTATCCTCTGGGGTGGAGAGATAATTTGGGCTGATATCTGGATGAGTATAAGGACTTGAATCGGCTATGTGGACCGTTCCCCTACTGGTGGGCCTTAAATTACAAACAGATGGTGTGACGGCGGGATAGTCATGGAGTGGTTCGCCGAATTTTTCCAAAGACAATGGTTGGACGTGCCATTCAATGTTTGCTGATGATTGGTCAGGATCACTTTTCGCAAAGGCGCCAAGCTGCGATGGTGGCATGGTCATGGGGCCAGACTTAAAGAATAGATATTCGAGGCCCATCATTGCTTTCCCCCAAAGCGTTTTATAACGGTCGTTTAATGTTATGGTATTTTTGAGTTTATACTGAATTCTCACCTGCAGATGGTCTTGTAGATTCTCTCCTACGCCAGGAATATTTTTTACTACTTTAATACCTGATTTTTCAAGATGGGCTGCATTCCCCACGCCGGATAGTTCCAAGATCTGCGGACTGCCAATAGCGCCAGCCGACAAAATGACTTCTTGCTTCGCTTTGATTACGCCATGCATGTCTCCAAGCACGCGCACTTGTACACCGTCGGCTTTTGGTGTTTCTTGCTCTAAGTCGTCGAAAACCAGTTTTTCTGCATGTGCATCACTAAGGATGGTTAGATTTTTTCGATTTTTGATGGGCTTAATAAAGCAGCGCATGGCATTCCATCGTGTGCCGTTTCTCTGGTTGACTTGGAAATAGGCATTACCAAAGTTATCCCCGGTGTTAAATTCTGGAATTTTAGGTATTCCCTTTTCCTCTGCCGCATCACGCCAGGCGTCTAAAATTTCCCAACTCACGCGCCGCTCTTGCACAGGAAGCTCTCCTCCGGACCCGTGATGCGCGTTAGCGCCGTGTACGTAATCTTCCATACCCTTGAAGTAAGGTAGGACTTCATCCCAAGACCAACCTGGATTTCCAGCACCGACCCACCGCTCATAGTCCGAACGTTGCCCCCTCATGTAAATCATCGCATTAATTGAGGTGCAACCACCAAGAACCTTTCCCCTGGCGTAGCCTATAGATCGGTCATTGAGCCCTTTTTCATGGGATGTTTTATACATCCAGTCAGTTCGAGGGTTGTTAATTGTGAATAGATAGCCAACAGGGATCGGAATCCAGAAATAGTTATCCTTTGATCCTGCTTCAATGAGTAAAACAGATTTCGATTCATCTGAGCTAAGGCGGTTTGCTAGAACACAACCAGCCGATCCAGCGCCAACGATTACGTAATCATACGAGCCAAGCGTTTTCATAAAACCGTGTCACCCATCTTTTTAGTTTCTTTTGGAAACTTTGTATGGGTCTTTGGTTTCACCATACAAAATGAATTTATAATTTCACTATGCAAAATGTATTTTTGCGAATGTAAAAATTATACCGATTACGGGAACCTTTGGCTTCTTATTAACAGAAAATATGTCGTAAATTGCCGAAAATTTTTAATTTTAAGTGTTACTCCTCGATAATTCGACTATGCTGTGATATGTCTTAATTGAGAACGGTAGTAGGCTGTTCGCTTAATCCTTTTAAAGATCCGTCCTGTTTTTATTTTTCATAATTCTAACGATTAATTTTTGAGGATTACTCACGCTGATTTTTTAGATGGAATTTACGAATAACGCAATCTTCGCAGGTGCGGTGCTCTTTTTGGTCAGCATTCTGGCAAGTGGCGTCGCTTCGAGGGCCGGAGCACCTTTGTTGTTGGTGTTCCTCGGTGTTGGTATGCTGGCAGGCCGAGAGGGAATTGGCGGTATAGCATTTGAAAGTTTTGAAGTTGCCTACGCAGTAGGCTCAATTTCACTAGCGATTATTCTATTCGATGGCGGTATGAGAGCGAGGGCGGAGAGTTCCAAAGTCGGTTTGAGACCCGCTCTGTCACTTGCAACTTTCGGCGTATTACTGACGACTATAGTTGTTGCTGCGGGTCTTCATTGGTTACTGGACTTTCCATGGGCTCAGGCTTTATTGATCGGGGCAATTGTGGGATCGACCGATGCTGCAGCTGTTTTCTCCATGTTGCATGCGAAGGGGTTGCAACTTAAAAAACGCGTTGGTACGACATTAGAAATAGAGTCTGGTTGTAATGATCCGATGGCAGTGTTTCTAACTCTAATTTTCGTTGAGGGGGCTCAACGTAATTACGATACTGAAGGTCTAGGGATTATCCTGAAATTTCTCTACCAGTTTGGTGTCGGAGGGCTTTTTGGTTGGTTAGGAGGGCAGCTCCTATCCAAGACAATTAGTAAGATTTCTTTAACGGCAGGCCTCTATCCGTTGCTGGCAGCCGCGGGCGGGCTAGCCTTGTTTGGGTTAGTGACGACTATGGGTGCAAGTGGTTTTTTGGCGATCTACATTGCAGGTCTTATTGTCGGAAATACCGAAGCGCATGCAGCTAACAATATTCGTAAGGTTCACGATGGACTTGCTTGGTTGGCTCAGATATCTTTATTTTTAATGCTTGGGTTATTGGTGACTCCCACCACGTTGACAGAATATTGGGCGGTTGGCGTAGTTGTTGCCTTACTGCTTGTCTTTGTCGCAAGACCGTTAGCAGTATTGGTGAGTTTGTCACCATTTCGGTTTCCTGCGCGTGAAAAATTATTCATCAGCTGGGTTGGATTGCGCGGAGCAGTGCCTATCGTGCTCGCGACGTTTCCGGTCCTCGGTGGATTGCCGGATGCGGAGCTCTACTTTAATGTTGCTTTTGTAACCGTATTATTTTCTTTGATTTTTCAGGGATGGACTGTCGTTCCATGTGCGCAATGGTTAAAGTTGAAGTTGCCAGTTGAAAATGCGCCGTATTACGCCGAAAGTTTAGAGGTACCCGGGAGTTCCGATCTTACAGTTCTAGGTTATAAAATAGCGGAAAATAGTCCGATTACTGAACGCCGTATAGACAGCTTGATGGCTCCCGATGGGATTCGATTCATTGCTGCATTTCGGGGGGAAGAGCCAGTTAATCGCATTGACGAACATGTCATCGAGGCGGGTGATTCCATCTACGTGATATCACCACAAGAGAAAGTCTTACTTGTGAACCAGATGCTATTGCCAACTGACGAGGTTGCTGAGTTAGAGCAAGCCCGATACTTTGGCGACTTTACTCTCAACGGCGACGCCATAATCGATGATGTGGCGGATATGTATGGTGGTGAAGTTCCGAGCACCGCGAAGCGGATGACACTCTCACAATTTATGCGGATACGCTTTAGAAACGAATGTGTAGTAGGCGATCGTGTTTTTTTTGGGCCTCTAGAGTTAGTAGCTAAAGAAGTTGATGACAGTGGTACCGTATTAAAGATCGGACTAAGAATCAGGGAGTAATTCGATTGCAAGATGATACGATGTTAACGTTCTGGCGTATATTAAATTTTATCGATAGATCAAAAAGGGATAAATAACATGAAGGAAGTCTTCATTTGCGGTGGTATTCGCACGGCAATAGGACGTTATGGAGGCGGGCTCTCTTCTGTTCGAGCTGATGATCTTGCCGCTGTGCCGATACAACATCTTAAAAATTCGTTGAATAAGGTGGATTGGGATCGACTTGATGACGTGGTTTTTGGTTGCGTGAATCAAGCTGGCGAGGACAATCGAAATATAGCTCGAATGGCGACGCTATTGTCCGGATTGTCTCCCCACATACCTGGGAGTACGATTAACAGGCTATGCGGTTCTGGGCTAGACGCGGTTTCTATTGCTGCTCGATCAATAAAATCGGCAGAGCAACAACTGGTCATGGCGGGAGGTATAGAAAGCATGTCAAGAGCTCCGTTCGTTATGCCAAAAGCAAGTCAAGCTTTCTCAAGGACCAATGAAATTTTCGATACTACGCTTGGATGGCGTTTTATCAATCCTAAAATGGAGAAGCTCTACGGTACCGATAGCATGCCAGAAACCGCAGAGAATGTTGCTAATCAATTTAATGTTAGTCGTGAGGACCAGGATAGATTTGCTTTGCTGTCTCAAGAAAAAGCGTTAAACGCCCAAGTGAGTGGTCGTTTCGATAGAGAAATCGTCCCCGTTTCAATACCTCAGCGAAAGGGTGAGCCAATTGTTTTTTCAAAAGATGAACACCTCCGACAAACCACACTTGATAAACTTGCTCTGCTCTCGCCTATCGTTAATGCTTCAGGGACAGTAACGGCAGGTAACGCATCAGGAGTAAACGATGGCGCTTGCGCGCTGATTCTAGCCAACGAAAATGCAATGCGAGCAAATCAATTGGCGCCACTAGCTCGTGTGGTTGGCTTTGCTACGGCAGGAGTTGAGCCAAGATTGATGGGGATCGGTCCGGTGCCAGCTACTCAAAAGCTTTTGGCTAGGGAGAATGTCTCTATTGAAAATGTTGATGTTATTGAGTTGAATGAAGCATTTGCGGCTCAAGCGCTCGCCGTTACTAGGGAGTTAGGTATTGAGGACGGAGACCCGAGAGTGAATCCGAACGGTGGAGCGATCGCGCTCGGGCATCCTCTTGGGATGAGTGGCGCTAGACTCGCGTTAACGGCGGCTACAGAACTTTCCCTATCAAAATCAACTTATGCGCTGGTTACGATGTGTATTGGGGTGGGACAGGGCATTGCCATGTTATTAACACGGGTTTGAGTATAACGATCTCTTACGTTAGCCATGCCTTAAATATTGAGTTGCTAGGAGAGTCTGCTTGCAAGTGAGCGATGTCTTTGCTTATCCGTTCGATTGTAAATTTTAGTTTGTGTAGGACGTCGTCCCTAAAGATATGAATGGGAACAGTGGAGTTTGTTTTCTCCGAATCAATAATTCTTTGAACGCTATTTTTTGAAGGCTTTTGACGGTTGACTGCCACAATTATGTCCTCCGGTGCTAGTCCAGATCGCTGTGCGGCACCGTCATCAAACACCTGTTTTACGCGCAAACCCTGTGCTGTGTCGGTATACGTGAACCCTAAATCATGCTTTATCTGCATTAAATTTGAAGTGCTAAATGGTTTGATAAGTCCTCCATTGTCTGAGGCGTTTTGAGGCGCAGTGAACTCCAGCTTAATACCCGCATGGTTGAATATTGTTTTTAGCGGTAATTGTTTAGTGGAGCGAATAGCTCGGTCAAAGAAACTGCTTAGATTTAAACCTGAAACCTTAGAGGCTACCGTTTCGATTCCATCTTCAGGAACGCCGATATTTTTCCTCCCGTACTGCTTCCATAGCGCCCTCATAACATTGTCTAGCGAGAAGCGCCCTTTTGTCTTTGCCCGCAAGTGCAAATCGAGCGAGAGCGCCGCCAAACTGCCTTTCGTGTAGTAGCTGACAATAGTATTGATAGCGCTTTCATCCTGTTTATAAAATTTAGTCCAAGCGTAGTAGCTCGATTCTGCTAATGTCTGCCTCGACTGCCCACGTGTTTTTTTGACTGTCGTTATGGTTTTGGCAAGCAAGCTTAAATAACGATTACTGTCTATTAGTCCTGCCCTTAAGAGCATAAGATCGTCATAGTAGGACGTGATTCCTTCAAATGCCCACAAAAGTTCTGTGTAATTTTCTTTCGCTAAATTGTATGGTGAAAATGTCTCGGGTTTAAGTCTCTTCACGTTCCATAGATGGAAATATTCATGTGAAC